>Ga0190367_1000197_pt1 | contig 46909 bp, 86 predicted proteins | sample 4872181011_MG_FD_171838 | JGI IMG/M metagenome (GOLD analysis project Ga0190367, IMG submission 171838) | Hydrothermal vent microbial mat bacterial communities from Southern Trench, Guaymas Basin, Mexico - 4872-18-10-11_MG | ecosystem: Environmental > Aquatic > Marine > Hydrothermal vents >... | reverse complement strand
GTCTTGTTCCTGAGAGCGAGATATTTATTAAGAAGAGGGAGATTATGACGATTTTGTTCGTTATTGAGATGCTTATAGAGTTAATGGAAAGGGAGGAGAAGAAATGATACTGAGCAAGAGTGCTAGGTTGTTGTTTGCTAACTGGTATGATGTCGTCAGTAATTTTAGAGGTGCTACGAATGTTGATGTTATCTCTCATGTCAGCGCACGCGAGATATTTAGGGAGTTGAGGAGCTTGGGTGTTGTCTTTCTGGTTTACGAGGGAGGGCGTGTTCATTCTATTGATGTTGCTAACGATGAAGTTATTGATTTCTTGATTAGGGCTGCTGAATACGAGATGGCTCTTTCGGGGCAGAAAGGGAGAGCTCGTTCTGGCTCTCCCCTGCCTCGTAAGAGGTGGTTTGAGAGATGAGGTAGACGGGAGGTGATAAGAAGGAAGTGTCGGAGGAGTTGCTTAGGCAGAAGCAAGAGGTGAGCAAGGCTGTCAGGGACTTCGTTGATAATATGACGGAGAAGACAGATAATCCGATAGTCATAACAGAAGCAACAGTGAGATTGGCTAGCGCTAGTATTCTAGCGCTGAGGCACATGGGTGAGAACAAAGTCGCCGATGCTTTCGTGGAGTTATTTATATTGGAAACATGCAGGGCAGAGGACTTTCTGCGGATTTCGGGAGGAATATTAGTGAAGATGGGAGAGAGCCTGAGAGAGCTGAAGGAGGAAGAGAGGAAGAAGGAGAAAGAGAAGAGAGAAAGAGGAGGAGGTGATGAGAGGAATGAGAAAGAAGGAAATTAAAGAGGAGGAAATACCAGCAGCGGCAATAACTAGAGAGCCTCTAGAGTTGGAGGAAGGCGTCGCTTACGAGCTGATTTTAAAGGGATTAGGGGAATACTTCGGTGGTCAAGCCAAGGACTTTGAGACGGGTCAGTATAAGGATGAGAGAATCAGGAATGTCGGATTAGTCGTAGAAGACCCAGAGGAGCCAGGGAAAGAGTATATTATATCGGCGAGTGCGAACTCTTTGTTGGGAAGGCAGATTGCGGATACACTAGGCACGAGAGACGAGGACGGCGTATTGTGGCTGAAGGAAGATTTGGTCGGCAGGAAAGTGTGGATTGGCTGGAGATGGGCAGGCGGCGAAGAGAGGAGATATAAGCGTCTTCATTTGAGAGTAACTGACGAGAAAGTAGAGACAGAAATGGCTCTAGTTGGGTCAGAGCAGAGGCGAAAGCTTGGTGAGAGAAGCGAGGAGGAGAGCGGAGAGATAGAGGTGGAACTATGAGAATTAGGAGACAAGTAGTTATAGATGTAGAGAAGGCAGAGGATGCTTGCGAGTTCTGTGGGAGACCAGCGGAGTTTCGGATAGTTTCAGTAGAAACAGGGAATAATATATGCGGGATATGTCTGAAGTGTATAGAGTTGCTAAGAGGTATAAGCAAACAAGGTGAGTAAGATGGAAGCAAAAGAAATATGGAACTGGACAAAGATATACGAACTGAGAGCGTCGGTTAGGCTTTCGCTTACGCACGCATGCGGGGTTTTTGCGGATGATGTGCAAGAGATATTTAACAGGGTCTTTGAGCGCATCGTTGCTGGAGAGACAGGGATGCATATTGAGAGGATATATAAGGACTGCGGCTCATGGATAGCAGAGATGAGTATTAGAATACCGATTGAGCATAGTGCTAGAGAAGTAATAGAGAACAGGCTTAATTCTGTGATAGAGAGGGCTAGAGAGCAGACGAGGGAAGCGGTTAGGTTGAAGACGCTGTTGAGCATCGCTTTTTCGCAGAAGTCGGAGACAGGTGCTAGAGAAGTGATGGAGAAGGCAGGTGTGAGGGTGTATTGAGATGAGGGAGGTGAAGGGAGTAGTTATAAGTGTTCCAGTGGAACTGAGCGCGAGAGAAGCAAAGGCGTTGTTATCAAAGAGATTTGCTTGCATAGGTGCCGTGGATGTAGGAGGAGGCAGCGTCGTAGATGTTGTCGTTTATCTCAGCGATACGGCTTGTGAGAAGATAGATAGCATAGCGTCTGAGGAGATTCTCGCCGCGAGGAAGAAGATGGATGAGATGGTCGCTAGATACGAGGAGGTCAAAGAGCTCTTAGATGTCATAGAAGAGGTAAAGAGAGAAGTAGGGGCGAGAGTAGAAGCAGGAGGATTAGAATTATGAGGGAGGTTTATCCTCCCTCTTCTATTTTTTCGTGGAGGTGATAGATAATGGCGAGGTGTCCGTTTTGTGGTGCAGAGATAAGAGAATTAGTTGTAGATGTTTGTAGCTGTCATACGATTACGTATTCTTACTTTTTGAGTGATAGAGGAAGGATTGAGCGAGAAGAGATTGATAGAGAGGAACCCGATACACTTCTTGAATGTGCTTGTTGTCCTGAGTGTGGCGAAGACTTGCGTTTTGATAGCGAGGACGAGATTGAAGCCTTTTTGAGAGGCGAGATTATTTTAGCGCATAAGAATGATGTTGAGGTTCATGGTTCATTCGTTATTTACGAGGGAAGGAAGTATAAGATACTTCACGAGGTAGATGGGATATTGTATTATTTGGATGCGGGATGGTTAGAATGAACAAGAGAGAAGCGAGGAGGAAAGTGAGAGAACTTATTAGAGAGCTAGCTAGTTTCCGCACAGAGCCTATTTGTATTGGAAATTGCGAGAATTGTGAGTTTTATTCTGACGGTAAATGTATAATAACGAGAGCAGCAGAACTGGTTGATAGGTGGAGTGAGCATGGTTTCCGATGATATTCTCCTAGTTGCCGTTATATCGCAAACAATAGCAATTATTTTTATCTATGCATGGCTTTATTGGATGATACGGAGGTGGTTACAACGAAAGATATAAAAGACGCAGGTTTATATATTCTTACTGGTATCGGATTAATAGGGTGTTTCATGTGCCTTTACGAGGCAGTGCTATCGTCTGATGTATTGTTGGCTATCGTTAGTATTGTCGCTATAATCTATATTCTCGGGCTCTATGTTTTGATAGGGAGGTTAATGAAATGAGCTTGACTGCCGCTATTAGATTAATGAGAAGAATTCGTGATGAAGTAATATTCTACGATAGTCTAACTTACGATGAGAGGGTAATAGCGGATTGCTTGATGCAAGGAGGCTTTGTTTATATAACCGAAGATAGAGAATTGAGATTAACTACTTATGGTGCAGAAATAGTTGCGCTTGATGAAGAATTAGAGAACTTTGAGAAGAAAGAAAATTTAGATGATATTGCTAGAGACTTGATTGCTGAGATTAGTCATTATGTTGATAATGGAGATTATTCTGCTGCTATGTTTCGGCTTTTTGAGTTATATCATGTTCTTGACGCTCTTATGTATAAGCAAGGGAGGTTGATATTATGAAGCCAGAGGATTTCGTGAAGTTGTATGGGGCTTGGTCAAAGTTGATTAGAACTGAGTGGGAAGCACTGATGAAGAGACTAGAGCGAGAAGACAGGGAAGACGAGAGACAGAAGATACTTGATGAGCTTGATGATGTCAGGATTTATGGAGGTAGTGTTCTTGCGAAGATGGCAGAAATTGTGGTGAGGTATAGAAATGATAGATATAGACAAGCTAGTGGAGGAGTGGAGAGAAAAAGGATTTGAGCTGTATGTGCAGCATACGCCAGTTGGCGATGAGCCATACTGTCCTTACTGCGGCGCAAGGGAGTTTCATGCGATTGGCTGGTGCATGAAGCATCAGCGATTTGAGTGTATAGTTCAAAGAGAGAAGGAGTTAGAAGAAGAAAATGGGGAGGAGGAGAGTAACATGAAGAAGATAGAAGAAAGAATATTGGAAAGGATTAAGGAGCGTCTATATGTTATAATGGGCGACTTGCACGAAATAAGGGAATACGACAAGAGAATATACACAGCCGAGTTGCTGATTTACGAAGCATGGATGCTAGTCAAGCAAATACTAGGAGAGAAAACTGTGGGTGAGGAAGGCGATACGGATTGAGTGAGAATTGAGAGGAGGTGGTGTGAGTGCCTGTTTATCTGATTGAGGTGATTTACGATAGAGATGCTTTGCTTCAGAGTGATTGCGAAGTAGAGGAGTGTCTTTCTGAGGTTGTGAATTGTATCCGATTAAACGAAGAGGGAGAAGGTTTTAGAGATGGTATTAACGGTGGAGATGAGTGCTTCGATATCTTTATTCTGAGAACGCAGACGCTCTTTCCTTATATTGAGCAGGCGTTGTGGGATTTGAAGAAGAAAGGAATAGTTAGAGAATGGCATGTCTACGAGACAGATTGGATGGCTATAAAGAATGAGGCAGAGAAGATTTATTGATTTTATACGAGCTCGCAGGTGCGAGAAAGAATGAAAGAGATGTTGATTAAACTAACTGATACGGAATACTATATGTTGCTGACGGTTCTCAAGCAAGTTTCGCAGATGAGAGGAACAGCATCAGCCTTTTATGCTAGAAGGCTGCTGGAGGCTCTGCAGAGAGGTGAGAAGAAATGAAAAGAATAATTGTGTGTATATATGGAGAAACAGGAGTAGGCAAGACGCATACAGCGCTTTCGTTAAAAGACAGTTTATGCGTTGATATGACTATGAACAACGAAGCGATGATAGCAGCCATGAATGTCTACGGAGACAAATTCAAAGAAAGATACAGAGTTGTTAGAGAATACGATGAATTAATGAAATGTGTCAGAGAATGCGAGGAGAACAATCTATTATGCTGTTTGGAAACTGCCGATGCTTTCAGAGATTTGCTTGCTAGGGAGTATTTGAGAAGAGAAGGTCTGAAAGGGAAGAAAAAAGAGAAGATTTATCCGATAACAGAGTGGGGCAAAGTATACGAGATAGCAAGAGAAATATTTTTCAACAGTGATTGCTCGTTTACAGTAACTGGCGGATTAAAAGACCAATACACTTACGATGAAGAACTAGGAAGAGAGCGAGTAACAGGGAAGAAAATACCAGACGGATTAAAGATACTTCCAGAGATAGCAGATGTAGTCGCTGTTCTAGTTTTGAGAAATGGAAAGCAAATATACAAGATAGTCAAGTCAAGGTTTGAGCATCCTTCAAAACTAGGCGAGGTTGAGTCGCTCAAGGAGTATATAGAGCGCTTTAAGAAGATGATAAAGTGGTAGGAGCCATGGGCGCAGAAGAAGTAATGTATGGCTTCATAGCATTTGCGCTTATATTCGTCATACCAGCAATTCCTGGTGTTCTACTCTGGTTTTTTCTACAACCTATTACTTTCTGGCAGAAATTAGCATGGTTCGTAATATCAGCGATTATTTATCTGTTTCTAGCTAGAGTGATAGTAGAAGATGTAGTGTGAGGAGGTGATAGCATGAGAAAAATGCTGTGTGAAAATGCTTATCGTAGGGGTAGAGGAATAGGGATAGAAACGCAGTGTTATGCGAACGAGGCGACAAAAGAAGTTACAGTCATATACCATGAGCTTGAGAGCGATACTTTCTTCTTATGCGACGAGTGTGCAAAGGCTCTTAAGAGGGATGCGATTAAGCATGGTTATAAGGTGAAAATAAGAAAACTATAAGGGAGGTGATTGGTAAAATGTATTCTCGTTGTAATTTGTGTGGAAAAATAGCCGATTGGTTAGTATTGTTCTACGATGAGAAAGAGAGAAAGACATACGCAACGACCAGATGTCATGAATGTGTAAATAAACCAGAACCGCAATTGAATAATAAGGAAGCGTATAATCGCATACCACTGTGGTATGGCTCTTGGGCGTTTCCCGAGGTTAGAGATGATTCGCCGTTCAGGCTACCTCGTGTTGAGGTTCTCGCTCGTCTCTCTCCTGATGTAATTCTCTTACCAAATCCGTTTGAAGAGACAGTAATTCTCTTACCAAATCCGTTTGAAGAGACAGATTGAATTTACTATAAGGAGGTGATAGCATGAGAAGGAGTTTGAGTGTTATACTGGACGACGAAATTCACGAACTTCTCAGAGACGCAAGTGCTATGGAGGGCAAGAGTATTTCGCAGATTATCAGAGAAGTCGTAAGGAAGGAGGTGAGAAGGAGTAAATGGCGAAGAGCATTACCGTTTTTGTAGATAACGATTTATACGAAGAAATTAAGGCTGTTGCGAGAGCGAGAGGAATGAGTATTAATGAGTTTGTTAATCATGCTTTGAGGAAATGGCTGCAAGAAAAGATAAGGAACTGGCAATAGAGAATTTTAAGAAGTTTTACACTGATTTCAGAAAATACCAGAAAGAAGCAATAGAGAAGGCTTGCGAGCTACTACAGAAGAGACGATATGTCTTCCTATCAGCGCCAACGGGAGTAGGTAAGAGTGCTATAAACATGTCATTACTACTGGTTAGAGGAGGCTACTATGTAACAGGCTTACTTAGCCTACAAGACCAAATATGCAGAGATTTTCAATCAGAGCAAATATACGACATCAGAGGCAAGGAGAACTACGAATGCAGAAGAGGCGGTAAATGCAAGTGTGTCAGAAGTAAATGCGAAGTATGCGTATATAAATACGAGAAAGCAAAGGCATTATCTTCTTTCGTAACTGTTACTAACATATTTTGGATAATGAGCAACCTGAACTCTCTTAAAAAGAAATATTTATGCGTAATTGACGAAGCACATAATTTACCAGAAATTCTGGTTAATTACGGCAGAGTTAAATTAACTGAGAAAAACTGCTATAAATTATTTCCAATTGTTCGTAGATGTAGATTAGAGGACATTCCTCCCTACTTATACGAATACGCGAATAACCTCGCTGATTACGGTGAAGACGAAAAAGCTAGGAAACTGCTAAATCTAGCAAAGAGAATAGAAGTAGCGTTGCAAACAAAGGTTATAGATATTGTCAAGAGCAACAGTAGAGAGATAGTTCCTCTATACGCAGACAGGATTTTTGAGAGATTTGATTTCGCAGAGAAGTTTGTCTTTTCATCCGCGACTTTGAATTCTGATTATATGATTAAGGAATTAGGCTTAAACAAGAAGGAATGCGCAGTAATAAAAATACCTTCACTCTTTCCACCAGAGAGAAGACCTATAGTTGCTTTGCCAGTCTGCAAGTTTGACTTAAAACATCAGAAAGAGAACGCTTCACTAATCGCAAGTGTCTGTAAGAAAATAATTGAGCATCACGAAAACGAGAAAGGCATAATATTTGTTCCAGGCTACAGATATTACGATTACTTCAGAGGCATGGACAGAGTTATATTTCTTGAAGAGAGTAAGAGAGACGAAATTCTAAAGCAGTGGATGGAGAGCGATGATGACAAAGTATTAGTAGGCGTCAAATTAGAAGAAGGTTTAGATTTAAAATACGATTTATGCAGATTCGCAATTATAGTCAAGGCACCTTTCCCAGATGTCAGTGATGTTAGAGTCAGATATAGGTTAGAAAAACTCAAGCAGTGGAAATGGTTTTATTCATTAGCAGAAAACTTACTAGTTCAAGCATACGGTCGTTTATGCAGAGCAGAAGATGATTTCGGTATTCTGTATGTGCTTGATGAAAAGGCAATTGCTCTCTTAAAGAGAAAGAGCATACCTAAATGGGTCAAGAGCGCAGTTGTAAAGTTTGAGCCTTCTCAACTGAGTTTAGGAGGTGATGTGAATGCATATCAATCCAGATGAGATAATAGAGCAGGGTTATTTGGCTGTTTCACCATACACTACAGTTGAGCAAGTAGGCATAGATTTATCTATTGAGAAGAATGTGGATTTGAAAGGAAATTATGAAGTTGTGAGATTAAACGAGAAATTTAATCTTCCATCAGATATCTTTGCTATACTTTTTCCGAGAAGCACTCTAATCAGAAAGGGTTTCATTATTCAGTGCGGAGTAATAGAACCTGGCTATGTAGGCAGACCAGTAGTTGCTATACATGGCAACGGCTTTCTACCGAAAGGTTACAGAGTTGTTCAAGCAGTGTTCTTCGTAGGAAATCCTGCGTCAGCATATAACGGGAGGTATCAAAATGAAGGTCTATGAGATAATACTGTATCGTGAAGGCGAACATGTAGTAATAAACTTGAAGTGTCCTCGCTGTGGTAGGTATATGCATTTATATTATTGGTATATAGCAGTTTGTTCATCGTGCTCATATTTATTGGATGTTAGGAAGTATTTATTAGGAATTGAATTTTCTCAACCGTTTCTGACATATTTCCTTGAAGATGTGATACGCGGTTATTACGAAGTGATTAGAAGATTAATTAGAGATAGTAAGAAAAAGGCTTCGCTAGAAGAAAGTAGCAATATCCGAAAGAGGAGGTGATACTGCTTAATGAGAGAAGAAAGAAATTTAGAACTAATATTTGATGAAACATACGAGTATTACGAAGCGCAGTGTCCTTTCTGTGGCGAACGAATACGATGCAGGAGAAATATTATCGGAGGAGAAGAAAGAGAATGGATTATAGCGCGAGACTGTCCTCACTTAGTAGACGCAGACGGACGCAGGAAAGTAGCAATATTTGAATGCTCTCCTGAGAGACGAGTGTTTCCTTGTGCCTGTTCAGACCCTCGGTGCAACCATAAACTGTCGTTACTATTCGGCTGTGAGTTGCTTCACATAGCAATTGAAGGCGAAAACTCAACTCTAACCATCTTTATAGATAGGAACACTGCAAAGCAGATAGCGCAATTGATTAACGAATGGGTAGAATGATTTGCTACGAAAAGAGCACTAAGAAAGTTTCTGTAGCGCGGTATGGAGATAGATTTAAGTAGAGTAGTGCTTGAGAGGAAATGTAGAAAATGCGGTTATTCTCTACATTCTCCGTCAGGATATTTTTACATAACGGATTATGACAGCACAGTCTGCATATTATACTTCACGTGCTTGAGATGTGGCAGAGTATCAAAGTCTTATGTATTTGTTGAAACAGGCGAGGTGAAAGATATTGAATAGAAAAGAAGGAGGTGGAAGAACAAATGTGTTCCTGCGAGGAAGTCGTAGAAGAATTACAAAGAAAGTTACTCAGAAACGAGCCTCTTACTGAGACAGACAAGCAAAATCTACAGGAACTATGCGAACTCACAGGCTGGGACGAAGAAGATGTCAGAAATGCTCTCATCGGCAAAACACCGCAATTCTACAAATACTTCATGGAAGCACGAAGACATGAATTATGGCTCGAAAAGAAAGAAGCAGCAAGAAAACTCTGGGGCGCTCTCACAGCACTTCTCTGTAGCAACATAAAAGAGGTTTGCACTTTAGAAGCTAGAATCGACGACCCGCTAACAGACTCACTAATGGTTTATGCAAAAGACCTCTATCGCCATATTGACGATTTTCCAACCGAAACTTTCAGGCGTCGTTTCAGGCAATGCATCAAACTTTTCAACGAACTCATTAAGAGAAGAGGCGGCTTAATAGAAGAGAAAAGAGCTGTAAGAAAACGCAAGTTAGAAGAAATCTGCAAGCTCTATCAGAAAGCAAGAGATTTACTCGAAGAAATTGAAATAGACGTCGAAGACCTTGTGAAAGCAAACGACAAAAACGACTTTATATGCTATTCTGAAGACGACTTCGCTCCGCTTCGCCTTCGTCGACAAGAACTTGAATATCGAACAGACAAGGGCTACGAAGTTTACGTGGCTAAAGATGGAAGCATTTATCTATTTAGAGGCTTAGAACTTATCTTAGAGGCGTGAGAAATGAATAGAAAAACCATAAAATACGTAACAGAAATAATAAGATGTCCAGATTTTGAGTTCGGAAGATTTCGTATGGGCGAGCTAGTTCACGAAGCATACTGTAGCAGACTAAAGAAAAACGGCTACGAAGTAGAAAAAGATGTTCATAAAGTTTATGACAATTATCTTCTACTAGGCAGAGTAGACGCTATTAACGACGAAGAAGTCGTTGAAATCAAAACAGGCAAGAAACCTCAACTCATATATCTAATACAATTAGGCATATACATGAATATGTGTGATAGAGATAGAGGCAGATTAGTTATGATAGCAAGCAATATTAACGAGTTCTCGCTAGAAGAACCATTATCAGACCAAGCAATATTAGCGCTAATAAAAGATGAGAGAAGACCTAAGTGGGGGTGGGAATGCAAGAGATGCAAAAAAAGATTGAGTTGTCCGTATATATCGGCGACGCGGAAGAGGTCTTAGAAACATTTGAAGACGAATACTTCCATCTATGCGTAACTTCTCCGCCATACTACGACATGCGTGGCGAGATGAAATGGAAATCCTACGAAGACTACCTAGACAAAATGGACAGAATAATTCACCTAATCTACAAGAAACTGAGATACGGCAGATGCTTCTGCCTAAACGTTCCGCTAATCTACATAAGCAGAGGAAAGAAATGGCTAGTAGGCTTAGACTTGCTAAACATATCTCTAAAATACTTCAACTTAGAAGCAGACATAATCTGGCTCAAGCCGTTCGGAATAGTAACAAGAAAGGCATCAGGCAACTTTATAAAGCACAACTACCCGTTCTACCTAAAGTTTGACGCAGTTCACGAATACATATTCGTTCTAGTAAAAGGCAAGCTAAAGAAACCGAAAGAAAAAGGCGAACCAATCACACTAGACAAAAAGTTCTTTGCAGACGTTTGGCAAATGCCAACAGCATCAGCAGACGCTTTCTACAAAAAGAAAGAGAATGTAGGACTAAAGAAGCACAGAGCCATGTATCCGCTAATTCTACCAGAAACCCTAATTGAAATCTACTCATACAGATACGAAAGAGTATTAGACCCCTTCCTAGGCACTGGAACAACTCTACTGGCGTGTAAAAACAAAAGCAGGAGTGGCGTCGGAATAGAACTTGACGACACATGGCTAGAAGTGATAAAGAGAAAAGTCGGGTTTAATCAGCAAACGCTAGAGGGAGTAGATTTTAGGATAGTAAGAGCTAGGTGATAGAAATGTGTGAATTTGAGGGTTGTTGTTGGGAAGAGACAATTACAGCGAATTTATGGCGAAAAATGCTTGATAAAGCGATAGAGCTAGACATAAATCGTGGCGGGCTTTGGGATGCTCGTAGCGGAGCAATAAATCTATGGTGCTCTCCGACAGACAAACCGAGGGGGTGGGAAAACGTGAAGATTGATAAATGTGCGTTAAACTATCCGCGCTCTTTCGTGGCATCTTTTTATGTAGAATTTCTGGAAGTAGAAGAGCGAACTGAAATGAGAGACATAGACTTAATAGAACTAGCGAAATTCACTGGTTGGGTATTTACATACCCAGTCCAGCGATTAGAAGGGTTAGTGAGAATTCATCTAGTAATCGCTCCATACGACAAGATGCGACAAATACACGGAAAATTACACGATAGACCAGAGAAATATGTAAGCGAGGAAGATAAGGAGTGGTGCTTAGAGAAGTGGGAGGAGTTGAAAGAAGCAGTATTGTCTGGAGAATGAAGCTAGTAAGAGCGAGAATTCTAATTGAGGAAGAAGGAGAATTTGAAGATATAGTCTCAGCAATAAACTACTTCTCGGAGAAGTATGAGAGCGCAGTTCTGATGTTAGTGGAGGTGATAGAAGATGAAATACCTGCTAACAGCAATATACGGTTTAGAAGATGAGATAATGCTGGTAGGAAAAACTCACGAAGAGAAAAAGACTTTCTTCTACCCGTATAGAAGATACCTATACATTCTAGGCAAGGGCAGACACGAAACAATAGATGGCAGAAAATGCTACAAGAAATATGTTGAGAGAGGCGAAATCTACTCAATAAGAAGTGAAAGAACATGCGAAGACGATATTCCATTTACCTTGAGATTCATGATAGACAGAAACATAAAAGCCTATTTCAACGAAAATTTAGAGGGTTGCGAACCAGACGGTGAAAACATACCACTCAAAGTAGCTTACGTCGACGTGGAAGCATACTCAGACGGGCAAATAAGACTAATAGGTTGCTACTGCGACGAACTCTACCAAACAGACAACATCTACGATTTCGTGAAATTCATAAAAGAAAAAGACCCAGATGTCATGGTTTCCTGGTTTATAGACTTTGACGCTTCTATGTTGAAGAAAGCAAGTGATTACTTCCTTCATCCGCCTTTCACATTCTTTGACGCATACAAGATGTATCAGAAAATCAAGCCACACACAACATACAACTTAAAAATAGTCTGCCAGCGAGAACTAGGCATAGAGCCCTGGGGAAAATACTCAGACGACATGTCAGACTCTCAGTGTAAGGAATACAACGCCTTAGATGTCATGAACCTCAAAAAACTAGACGAAAAACTAGGCTTACTAAGATTCGCAACAGAAATAAAGCACTATGTAGGACTTCCAGACTACAACTTTGTCTTCTCAAACATGCGAATAATAGATACAATAGCATTAAGAAAAGCAAAAGAAATGAACAAAGTCTTGCCAACCTACAGAGGCGAAAAGAAGAAATACGAAGGAGCAATTGTTCTAGCAAGGAAAGGAGTTTATAGAAATGTTGCAGCATACGACTTTGCTTCCTTCTATCCGACGATAATAATGAACTTCAAAATCTCACCAGAAGGAAAAGACTTCTTACCCTCGCTAGTTACATACTTAATGAAGGAAAAAGAGCGCTGGACAAAAATAAGAAATAGTTACGAGAAAGGCACGCTAGAATGGGAAGAAGCAGACAGAAAGAGACAAGTAGTGAAAGGCATAATAAATGCAGTCTATGGCGTCTGTGCAAATCCATCCTTCAGATTATTCAATCCTTCGGTAGCAGAAAGAATAACCGCACTAGCAAGAGAAGGCTTAAGTCAACTAATTGATAGCAGATGCGTATATGCTCACACAGACTCAGTATTCATCATAACAGACGAGCCTCAAGAACTAAAAGAGCATTTAGAGAACAAAGTAAATGAATACTACTACGACAAATACGGCGTAAAAGGCTTCAAACTAGAATTCGACGAATACTTCAAGAAAATAGTAATACTAGCGAAAGCGAGATACTTCGGCTTAACAAAAGACAACCGAATAACATATAAAGGCGTTGAACTGAGAAGAAACGACACATCAGAAGCAGTAAGAAAAATCCTCTACGAACTAATAGAAACCATCCTCTACGACAGAAATGTAATAGACTACATAAGCAACATAAACCTAACACGCTTCACGAAAGAAGAACTAGCAATTCCGTTCAACCTAAACAAAGACACTTACGAAGACGAGAAATTAATGGAAATGATAAAAAGAGGCATCCGAAGAGTCAAATACATTCACACAAAGAAAGGCATAAAATACTACGCAGAAGATGAAGAAATCAAAGACGAGATAGACTACAGAAAAATGAAAGAATACATAATGACAAAAATTCAACGAATTCTAGATGCAGTAGGAATTGATAGTATGGGTAGAAAGCAATCAACATTATTTGACTTTTAAAATGAGCCTCTATGAATGGGCTATAAAGGAATGCGAAAAAATAAAAGAGAAATCCATAAGAGAGCTATTTCCTAGCAAATACTACCGCTACCTAGCGTATCTTAAGTGGTCAGCCTTCTACGAGGACAAAGACAAAGAAAAATCAGAACACTACAAAAAGAAAGCAGAAGAAACATTAAAAGAAGCAGAAAAGCAAAGAGAAGAAAAATACAAAAAGTGCATAGAAGAAGCATCCAAGTATAAAAGGGAATTTATAGACATAGACGAAGAAACAGGTAAAGACATTTATTACTTACCAGCAGAAAAGAAATACCAAGTAGGCGAAAAACTCTACAAAACATTAGAAATAACCGTAAACTACACATTTGAAACTTCACCAAGAGAACCAGACCCAGCACGGCATCTGGAGGGCGAAGTTAAAATAACAGTCAGAGTTCAAGAATGCAACAGAAAATGCGTAGATACCCTCGTAGATAAACTATACGAAGCCTTCAAAAGATACATGATAGACGAATTCTCACCAGTCTTCACATGGTATCATGACCTCTCTCACGCTCGCACGATAGCAGAAGGCTTAATGATAAAACAATCACCAAAGAAAGCAAGAATAGCAAGAGAAACAGGCAAACCAATCAAAACAGGAGTATTCTTCAGAGTAAGCAACGAACCTGCAACAATAGACTTTAAAGCAAGAACAGCGCGAGCAGAAGTATTTGGCGAATTTGTCAGAGGAAGAGGAACTCACAGAGAAAGACACTACAACTGGAGGTTTGATTTGAATGAATATTTTGATTGGGAGCAATTTACTAGAATTGTTGAATAAATTATACGAAGAAGAAAGAACAGAATATGTAAAAATGTTGATAGAGTATGTCATTCAGGTTCTTGCGCTTCTCTCGGATACTCAAACTTCATCCAAATTTTCAGGAGGCTGTCTCTCATGAAGAGAGATGTTCAAATTACGGTAGTTGGAAAAGTTTGGAATACTAGCAGAGGAAAGATTTTAGCTCTGAATGAGTGCTTAGATGAGTATTTCAAAGCAGTTAGCTTTTTTCTGACTTTCAATTCTGCATCAAAGACATACTTACAGAGAAATGGCTACGAAGAAGCTAGAGAACGCTTCAATCTCGGAAGCGCTTTAATTCAAACAGCAAGAGACAAAGCGGTTGAGATGCTGAAGAGCTTTGAGAAGAATAAAAGAGGAGATAGTGTTCTGAAGCCTAAGAAGATATCTATACGTTTCGACGAGCGCAACTATGAGTTCTCAAAGACAAAAAATGTTCTGACACCATACTGGCTGACACTGAGCTTAAGCAAAGGAAAGAGAGTCAGTCTGCCGATAGTTTTCGGAGAAAGGCAGAAGCAGAGGATTGAAGAGATGCTTAGAGGCGAATGGAAGCTCACGACAGTTGAAATGGTCAAGCGTGGGGGCGAATGGTTCGCTCATTTTGTGCTTAAGAAGACAGTTGAAGTTTCCGATGAGCCTGAAACTGTAATAGGAATAGATTTAGGTGAGCGCAATCTCGTCGTTGCAGTAGCACTATCAAGAAATAATCCAGAAAAGCCTATGAAAGGTCGCTTCTGGAGAGGCTCTGAAATCAAAAGGATAAGAGGATTATACGCACATATCAGGAGAAAACTTCAAAAGAAGCATAGAATCGGAAAGGTAAAAGAGCTCAGAGGAAAGGAAAGACGCAAGGTGAATCAACAACTGCACATAATAGCAAACGAAATAATAGAATACGCTAAGCAGTTTCCTAAGCCTGCGATAGTGATGGAAAATCTGAAAGGAATTCGTGAAAACTTCAATAGGTCAAAGAATCTCAACAAGCGTTTTCATACTCTACCGTTTAGAAAACTTCAGACATTTATTGAATATAAAGCCCTTTTAGAAGGAATTAATGTAATATATCTATCTAAGAGAGAAACTAAAAATACATCTAGAACATGTCACAGATGCGGGTGTGTTACTCAGGTCGAAGGAAGAATGTTCAAGTGCCCGAACTGCGGAATGGAATACGATAGAGACTTGAATGCTGCGATTAATATAGCTCGCAGGGTAATGAGCTCTGCGAGATGGGGCTTCTGTGAGCAGCCCGAACCAGCAAATGTGTCCGAAGGCGAGAAGCCTCGGGCGAACGCTGGAAGTCGCCTGTTGAGGCGGCAGTTCGCATCAAACCTCCGTGACAGGCGACAGCTCACGTCATCCGATATCTTACACTCTCAGGAGTTGGCAAAGTGGGAAGTTGAAAGAATTAGAAGAGGACAAAGAGCGATAATAAGAAAAATCAGATTTGCTCACAAAAACATAATAATAGACGGCACATTATACGAAGCAGAAGTAAAGCGCTGGACACCAAACTACGCAATTTACAGAAGAACAAAATCCTTCATAAGCATCGAAGAAGCCAAAAAATACTGCGAAGAACTAGGAATAGACAGAAACGAAATATGCTACATAATTTTCCTAAAGAAACCTAGAAAGGTGAGTTTCAAATGGTTGTAGAATACTACTGTGTAGGCTGTGGAAGAAGGATAGACGCAGGCTTTTATTGCCACTGGACGCGCTGTCCTTACTGCTCTAGACCACTGTCAAGACAGCCAATCTACGTGGCAATAGAAGAACCAGCAGACAGAATAATCTTCTTACCCTTCTTAGTCAAAACTCTAGATATAGAAGGAGAAACCTTTATGGTAAGAAAATCAATAAAGGTGAGCGGAGGCTATGTGCTCTTCCTGGAAAGACATAATTTATTACAAACCGAAAAAGAAAGCAACGCAGACATTCAAAATTGACATAGACTGCCACCTAAACGAAGAAGAAATAGACCTCTTCGTCAAAACGAGAAAAGCAATCCTCTCGTCGCTAGGTTTTGCTTTAATAGATTACCGCTACTTCCAAACAGAGCGAGGCATGCATTTCTGGTTCATAGCACACGGAGAACTCTTAGACGACAAAACCAAGAACCTCTACCAATTTCTACTAGGCGACGACCATCACCGCTTTGACATAAACAGACGAAGAATAGAGAGAGGCATACCCTGGCAAAAAGCAAACATCCTATTCAGCAGGATAATAGACAGAAAGCGCAACTACGATTGTGAATTCAAACTCAGAACATACAAAAAATACCTAGAAAAAATAGAGGGCGACAAAAACGATTTCATAAACTACGCAATAAAGGTGATGCTATATGATTGAAAAATATATTTTTCATAACTGCAACATCTGCGGACACAAGGAACTAATACGAATTTTCCTAATAGACATGAAAAAAGAAAAAGCACTAGCAGAATGCACATACTGCCGAACAATCCTTCCCGCAAAAATAAAAATAATTCAAAAAACCTGCCCTTTCTGTGAATTTAACAAACTCCTAATCATCCGAATAGGCAAAGACAACAAAGCCTTCGCACAGTGTCTAAATTGTCAAGAAATCATGGTCGCTAAAGTAAAAGAAAGGAGGTGATAGTATGAAGGCTATATGTGTCTATCTAGATGAGGTAGAGAAAGAACTACTGAAGGAGGCATCAGCCAGAACAGGCATGACTACTAGTGCTTTCTGTAGATACGCAGCGCTCTCTCTAGCAAGGAGAGTATTGCGAGGCAGAAAGAGAAAGAGAGTGGAGGAAATACTGAGAACTTACGCATATAAATGGACAAGGCGAGAAAAGCAATTACTAGAGGAGATGATAGCGTGGAGGCGATGAAAATGTCTAAGTGTTCTAAAAGTCCGAATGGAACGCATGCCGTAAGAATGGGACCTGAAAGCGTAAGTAAATATATCACACAGGAATTACGCAAAGGCAGGAAACTTCAGGAGATTCTAAGAGATGTAGAGGACTGCCAGTTCTGCATATACTGTGGAGAACCAATATGGTAGGAGGTGATACCATGACAAGAAGTCTTCTTGATTTATTCTGCAAAAGAGCAACAGCGAGCGACATAGATATCATAGAAATGCTCGCAGCGCTATACTTTACAGTCAGACTTGATGTAGTTGTGAGACAACTGGGATACATAATAGAAGAGATAGACAAAGCAGAACTCTCTGAAACAGCAATAGAAACAATACGCCAAACTCTCCTAGAAACTTCCGAAGACGAGAGAATCAAGCAAGCAATAAAGCAACTTTTCAGGCAGAAATGAGACTCGTAAAAAGACAAGAAATATATAGGGGAAGGGAAAAATATATATTTTTTCCTTCCCTATATATTTTTCCTATATATTTATATATATATAGTTGGATGATTTTTAAGCGTGCATGCATTAAAAATGGAAGGAAAATGGGTTTTGGGGGAAACGGGGGAAGGAAATGGCTGTGATTTGCAACGCATATTTTTGCGTTGCACTACATTTTGGTAATAAAAATGGAAAAAATGGTAATAATATGTAATATAAAAAGGAGGTGGTAAAGCATGCGTGTCTCGCTAGTAGATACCGAAGTAAAGAAATCGGCAACGTTAAGCATGAGATTGATACCGCAACATAAGGACGAGATAGTGATGGCAGCGCACGAGGAAGGAACAAATGTAAGCGACTTGCTAGTAAAAGCCTTCTTCTATTATTGGAAAGATAAAGCAAAGACAGAAGAGAAAAGAAAGATAGCAGAAGAAATGTATAAAGGCATGGAAAGAGCAACTAGAAGAGCGAGACCAGTGATTCGTGCAGCGCTAGAATCATCAAGCGAGATGAGTTTATTAGATTATATAAACAAGATAGAGAAGAGGAGACCATCACCTTCAACAGCAAGAACTCTTTACGAGAAACTTCTAAGTCAGGTTAAAGGCACCGAACTTATAGAACTAGTGAAATCAGAATTTAGAGACAGGTTTAACATACCAGAACCACTAGTAAACAGAAACTCTCTAGTTGTCTATCCAGACCTGATAAAAATAGACACTTGCGGTTGCTATCCAATAATCCATAGATTAGTAGATACGACGAAGCTAGACGAGAGATGCACGCTAATATTTAGAAACTTTCCTTCAGTTTACTATCCAGAAGCAGCAGACTTCCAACGAAAAATTTGGAATTTGTGTAGAAAAGAAAAAACTATTTAAATAATTAAATTTAATGAAAAATAAATATGCGGGGGGTAATATCCAAACTGCGGAATATATTCGCAAAGAAGATATGGCTAATAATATGCACAGACACTAATCCAGCCGAATGCATAGCAGAACTTCACTACAAACCAAGCAGAGACGAATTCAAGTCAATCATAGAAGACTACGACGGAACAAGATTTGCGTTAGTAGAACAGAAAGGCGACGACCAGAAAATAATAATGACACATAGAAGAAGAGAGAGAAAGAAAACAAGAGAATCCGAAGAAATACCGAAAGAACTAGCGAGAGAAGAAATAACACAGCGAATAAGACAGCAAATAGAAAAAGTCAAAGCAGAAACTAACAAACTTAAGAAACTAAAAGCAGAATTTGAAAACATGTTCGGAGAAGACCCGATAGGCACAGACCTGAAAAGTCCGATAGAAGGCATAATGAAAGGCATAGCAGAAGGAGCATACAAAGGCTTACGCAAGCGAGAAGACGAGATAGCAGAGTCAGTCGTAGGAACTTTAAAAGGAATTTCAGCATGTTTGCAGGGCTTAGGAACCTTCCTAGCACACATGGCTGGCGAGTCAAAGATAAAAGTCAGAACAAAGAAGAAAGAAGAAACTGAAGAAACTAAGAAAGAAACCAGAGAACAACCTAAACCAGAACCTCAACCACAACCAGAACCTGAGAAAACCACGGAAGTTGAGGGAGAAGAGCCAGAAATAATAACATTTGATTTGGAAGAATGATTGTTGATATAATAGAAGTTGATGAGGAAACAGGAGAATGGAAAGTAATATGGAGCGGCGATGAAAGAAACATACCTCCATACTTACGCAACAAGCTAATAATGCCTCACGGCTTTCCACCTCTAATCGCAAAGAGAGGTGAGCTCATAAAAATTGAAACTCTCGAAACAGCACCTTGAGGCAATAAAAGGCAAAGAAGGCATAATTTGCGACGAAACAGTCTGCTACTGCCCGCTAGACATAAGAATGCGAGATTGTTTGAGTAGGCACACACCAACAAAACAAATCCTATTCTTCAAAGACATCGAACCTTGCTGGTCAGTAATCAAATTCATCAGAGCAGCCAAAAAACTCTTAAACGAAGTAGCCTTCTACTGCAAGGGTATCTTCATAACCTACGGCGAACTAAAAATAAACAACAAAGAAATGAGATTACTCTTACCAGAAGAACTCTTCCCAGAAGGCTGGAATGAGCGAGCTATGCAATTCGCAAATGAGGTATTTCCTCACGAAATCTATATATTGAGGGAGGAGGAACTATGGAAATAAGACAAGAAGTATTAAGAGCTATGCTGAAATATCCTAGAGGCTTCGCATTCAAAGACAGACTATATATCTGCAGAGACATCCTAACCTGCGCAAAAAGAGCATTATCATACAGATACAGAGAATTTACAGACATGCTCTTTTTTTATCACTCTCAGTATTTCTTTCCTCTACCAAGACCATCTTACTTATACTGCTATGCAATAGTTTGTAATAACTTAATAATCTTCCACAGAGAAATACCTTTTGAAATAAACAACAAAAAATCACGCTACGACACAACACTGCGGAGGTGGATAATATGCGAGAAGATAACCTGAAGAAGAAATTCAACTTAGTCTTACTAGCACTGAAAGCAAGCGGAGTTCTAGCGAAAGCCATGAAAAATCCAGAAGAGACTCTCAGAGAACTAATAAGAGAAGCAAAGACAGAAGAAGGCAGAGAAAAACTCCAAAACATGAAGCAGCAACTAATCAAAAGATACAACTGCGAAGACATACTCTTAGACCTAGAAGAAGAGAACAGAGCAAACATAGTAATAACTAATCCGAGAAACAAAGAAATAATAAAATCAGACGTCCAAGAAATCCTGACCTTCGTATCTTGGATACCAGGTGCGGACATCAAAGCAATAATAAGAGACATAATGATGATAGTGGAGAAAAACAAAGTAGTTATCTCAATTCCGTGCAAAGAGAGAGTAAAGGAGGTGATAAGAAGTGAAAGCTCTCTTGAAGAGAAAGAAGAAGGTTGAAGAGAAGGAGGAGAAGAGAGATATAGAAGGAATAGACACAGAATCGGAATTAGTGGAAGCGGACGCAGCAGTCAGAACAGCAGAAGAATTAGTAGCTTCGCTAGACAGCCTCTACGAATCAGACAACCAAAAATGGCGAAAATTGAAATTCACGTCAGGCATCATTTTCGGCGAAACACTCGGAGACTTAGTAAACGCAATCTGTGAGAGAAATCCAGACGCGGCAAGAAAGAGAATGAGAAGAGCAGGAGAAGGCATTATAGAATTAGCAGTAGGAACATTATTAGGAGCAACAGCAAGGGAAAATGAGGCAATACGCAAAGGTCTATTTAAAAAATAAGCAATACAAATCACTGCTACTATTATTCGAACGAATGACAATCAAAAATCTTCCTAGAGATGACGTAAGACAAGCGCTCCTAGCAGTTCTGCCAGAAAGAGCATATAGATGTGTTTATTGCGGAAAAGTCATCTCTTCCGAAGACGCAGCCTTCTATCAAGGCTTATGGTTTCATATTTGGTGCTTAAAAGCAATTTGAGGTGTATAAGATGCAACCGTAGATATACCTTAACCTTACAGGACAGAATAGCAACATACAGTTGCGACTGCGGAATAAGAATCACTTTACCAAGACTAATAGTAGGCAAAAAGCCAGTATCAACATACGTCTATATAGCATTACAGCACGACCAGCTCTTACTAGAATCAAGGGGAATGGATGGCGGGAAATTACTAGCGGTAGCAGCTATACTCTTCAGAAACAACTACTTCATAGACACAGAAGTAATCTTCGAGCGCAAGAACAAGGAATACATACCTAGATTTTTCGCCTATTGCCATAAATGAGAAAAAGTAAAATTATTTAAATAATGGAAAATAAGGGGAAATTGGAATGGAATAAGGGGGTGGTGTAAGGGAAATGGCAAAAGCACCCGAGATTAATAGAGTTCCCCCAGGTAGAGTAAGAGAAGTTATCTCAATAGCGAAGAGCAGCGAGCTCAGGGTTTTCAAGAAGCCACATGGAAGAGCAGTCGGTATATACTTAGTTGGCAGAGCAGCTCCGCACAAACACTCAACGCTTGGTAAGACGTTTAGTAGGAAGGATTATTCAACGACAACATGGAGAAAGGAGGCATCAGAAGCAGAGAAGAAGAAACTTGCAGAAGAAAGGATAGAAGCAGCGGCTAAAGCATTATCGGACGCAGGCTTTAAGAAAGGTGCAGAGAGATTGAAGGCGAGGCTAACAGAGTTCGTAGAGACTTGGGTGCCTGACATGCGAGGCGTGACGGGCTATGTTTTCGCAAAGTATCATGGTGTTCCAGTTCTGATGCCTAAAGTGGCTTATCAGGTAGCACAGAAGGGGAAGGATAAAGAGGCATGGGACATTATCTTAGAAGGAGATACGAGAGACCAGGTAATTCAGCAAGCTATTGAAAAAGGCTACATAACCGAACTTCGCAGAGTTCTCTCTCCAGAGGAATTGAGAACATGGGTGCCAGCAGAAGTAATTGCTGTTATGTAGAGGTGATGTAAAATGCCAGTCGTCGGCTTAATGGGCGGTTTCTTCGAGAGCTTAGGATGGACAGGCATAGCAAGCATGGTTATAGGCGGTGTCGTCTGGGTCTTCCTACACGGCTATATCTCAGGTGTCATCGCGAACAAGATTAAAGAGGGCGATACTCCAACAGAACAGGAATACATGACAGCGGAACTTTACACGACAGCAGGATTGATAGCACCTCCGCTGATTTTCGGAGTTCTCAGAACAACGAGATACACATACGAATCCGACGTCTTAGACTTTTTCGGCAACTTCATGGGCGGAGCATTCTTCTACGAAGTTCTCAATCTCATAGAGATGATTGGAGCAGCAATAGGAATTTGGACAGCAGCATAGGTGGTGTGAGGAGAAATGCACATTCGTCAATCAGTCAGAGCAATTCAGATAAAGAGAAGGAGAGAAAGAGTTAGAGTGAGAAGAGAAACAACAGCGCCTAAGCCAAGTCCTCCTAAAACAGAAGAAATCCGTCCTGAGGAGCTAGTCTTCTCAGAGGTGGAAATCTAAAATGGCAATAGAAAAGCTTGACAATTGGGAACTCGTAATAAAAGGCTCAGACCTGGAAGACGGTAAATACAGACTTGAAGACTGGCAGAGAACTTGCGCACTAGTCAGAGAAATCGGAACAGACAGTCCAACAACAGTAGTCTTCGGCGTCAAAGACCAAGAATACATAAGAATCGACAACTTAATCGCTCCATACTATCACACAGAATACAACCGCAACAAAATGCGATTTTCTCTGATGCAGAATGGTCGCTGGATAAACACAGGCTTCGAACTTCCAATACCTCTTCAGACTTACATAGAAATCAGAGGCTTAGACTCAGACAAGCGAATCTACCTCAGAGGCACGCTCTACAGAAACGTCCTAGAAGGCAGTCATCCAATCAATTTATACTTAATCGCACTGAAAGGCAAACTTTCCTACGAGCGAGTAGTTCCGCTCTACTACAGAAATGTAGAAGTCTCCGAATTCAAGCCAGATATTAACTACGTGCTCAGAACAGAAGACGTTGTCTCGCCAAAATTTGAAGAATGGAACGTGAATGACCCTAAGGCAACAATAGTTCCAACAACAGAAACAACCTACATTTTAAATGAACCAATAGAAGTTCTCTGGAACCATCCAGAAATTTCCGAAAAGGATGTAGAGTTCAGAGTTTTCTGGGACCAGACAGATTTGAAGGTAATGCCTAGATTAGACCACATGATACTTCCACCCTCAGATGGTCGCACTAAATACGTAGAAGAAGAAGTCCTCATCAAAACAACAAACTTCGCCAAAAACGCATTAACAGCAGACGTCAACGCAGGCTCAGCAGTTACGGTAACAGTCAGCGGAGACGTCAGAGACATCTACTCGGTCGGAACAGAAGTGATGATAGCGGATGACAACAACGCAGAAATAGCAAAAGTTGTCAATATAGATTACGACTCAGGAACAGACACAACAACAATAACCTTAGACGTGCTCAAAAACTCATATAAAACAGCCGATAACGCGGCAATCTACACAGCAGCATACGCCTTGAGAGAGCAACCAATTGCACCGGTTGATGTAGTAGCACCGAACAACGATGTCGTCCTAGTTTCCATAGCAAGCGGACAAGTCTTCGTCAAAACAGGCAACAACACAGAAAAATACACATTTGAATACTACGCATCACGCAGATACGGAGGAGCAACAACATTCTCTCTAAGAATCCTACCAGAGCGATACCGCCGCATAGAGTATCCGCACAAGTTAGCATTCATCTTCGTCAACAAATCAGGCGTAACACCAACACAAACAGGCAAATTCACACTATACACAAAATCAATCTACCTAGTGAAGATGCCTTCAGAAACAAGACAAGCATACATAAACGCAAAGGCATCGGCAGAAAAGTGGTTATAAATTTTTATTTTTATTTTTTCATCGAAAATGAAGCTCGGAACACTCCGCTACATACTGATTAGAACATACGACGAAATAGAAGCAAGCGGAGACAGACCAACAACAGAATCAGCCATAGACGGCGACAAATACGCATTCGCAATCGATGGAATGATAATTCATGCAGACGAAATAACAAACAAGCATTTACTAATCATAGACTTCTCCCTACTAAACAGAGCAGGCGAAGTAACGTTACTAAAAGGCTTCCCATACTCGCTCAGAGGCACACGCTATAACGACAAATACATACCAACCAAAAAGGACACAGACTATCCGATATTGGACAAAAACGCTCAACTATCAGTCAAACTAACAAACACAGACAGCGCTAACGCAGTTAGAAAAGTAGCATACGCAGTATTAGGCTACCCAGTAATCTCACCATGATTGTAGAAGCAGAACTAGCAGTTATAATTGTATTGTTGATAGTAATAATAATCTTCCTCTACTATAACTATGTTGAGCTCTCAACAACTCAGCACTGAATTAGCGAAATCGGAAACAACTGTCAGAGACATCCTACTAGACATTAGAGACTACCTATTCACAATAGCAACAGTATTACAAGCACAAGGCATATCATTAGGAGGCATAGAACCTTCAGATTTCGTCTACGAAAGAGTAGCATCGACTATGGACAATCCAGTTCCAGCGCACACAAAGAAATACAAGCTACTAGATTGGAAGCAACCGCAAACTAAAAACAGAACCTTCTTATTATGCGCAGTAGGAACAGACCAACACGATAACAGTTTCTACCATTTCTACATAGACGGCAGATACATGGAGCAAATATCAGGACCAGCGGCAATAGGCAGTATTATGCAACCTTTCAAATTTCCAATACCGATAAAAGTTCGCAAATCAATCGAGTTATACATAGACAACGACAACGACGTTCCATATCCAAACCCAGGTGATAAGCCATCAGATTTAGTTCCTTACGAAGTCTTGATAGTAGGAATATGGAAGTAATCATAACCTCAGAAGTTATAATAGGCAACAGAAAACTAAAGAATCTAATAACAAACAAAGGCTTAGCTTTATTCATCCAGTTAATGACAGGAGGTATAAGTCAGTGGGCTTTACCTCAATACGTTCCTCAAACAATAGCGATAGGAACAGGCACGACAGAAGCGAAAGAAACAGACACTTCCTTAGAATCAGAATACGCAAGAGCATCATATACAAATATAAACTACTCGGGCAGTTGTGTAACATTCGAATCAACATTTGAATTCGACGAAGACGTAGAAATAACAGAAGCAGGTTTAGTTGCTTCAGATAACTTATACTCAAGAGTAGTTTTCTCACCTATAAAATGCGAAGAAGGTGGAAAATTAGAAGTTAGGTGGTTATTATGTCTAAGGAGGAAATAAAGATAGTAGGAGAAGTAGAATTAATCAGCAGAGACAAAGAAGGAAAAATAAAAGACAGACAAAAAATTAAGAATGTCGTCGTAAATAAAGGCAAAGAGCTAATGGCAAAATTACTAAACGGAGTATCAACAAAATACTTCAGATACATTCAAATAGGAACAGGAACAACAGCACCTTCTAACACAGACACAGCATTAGAAGCCTTCTACGCAGAAAAAGAAGCATCGTGTAGCTATCAATCAGACTTCAAAGCAGTATTCAGCGCAACATTTACATTCGGAGAAACAGTAACAATTACAGAATCAGGAGTTTTCAACGACGCAAAAGCAGCCTCGCCAGACATGCTTTGCAGACAAACTTTCGCAGGAAAAACTTACTCATCAGGCGAATCATTAGAAGTAGTTTGGACAATCACGATATCATGATACTAGTATTCGAAGGCTCCATACCTTGCAATCAAAACTGTGCATACTGCTACCAAAAAGGTCGCCGCTTAAACATACCTATGAATTTGCCTGCTGTCATACAAACAATAAAAAACCTATACAAAAAATACAAAGAACCAATAGTCTTACATGGCGGCGAACCCTTACTTTTACCTATTTCAACAATAGAAACAATTTTAAAACTTTCGTATGAATTAAGCGGACAATCCTCAATTTGCACAGGAGGCATTCTAATCAACGAAGAACACATAAAACTATTCAAGAAATACAACACAGAAGTAGATATAAGCATAGACGGCTTTCCATCTCAGAACATCTTACGCCTACCAAAGCACAAAACACAAGAACTCTTAGATAAAATAGACATTCTTTTAGACGAGAAAATAAGAGTAAACGTAATGTCAGTTTTGCACGAGTATAATAAAGACTACATGAATTTCGTTTATTACTGCTACAACAGAGGTATAGGAGGCATAAGAATAAACTTTCTAAAATTCAATTACGAATATGCTTTGACTATTTCAGAACTGAAATCTCTATCGAGGAAGCTATTAAACTTCCATATAATAACCTTATACGATATTCTTCCTTTCTCCTCGATTATTAAATCATACTTTGGAAATCCGACAGATTGCATTTTTACGCCATGCGACCCGTTCTCAACCTCAGCAGCAAGAAACATTTTACCAAACGGAAAGATAATAAACTGCACATGCACCCAATTACCGCACACTTATCAATCCTCTTACGCAGACATGAGAAGCTATGTCTTATACAAAACAGATTGCAGAAACTGCAAATTCTTCTACGCCTGTAAAGGAGGCTGTCCAGGCAACCAAGACTGGCGAAGAAAAGACATTTTCTGCCCTATATATCACTACCTTTTCTCTTATTTACACTCATTCTTTCATTATCAATATAAGCAAGAAGAACCAACTTTATCAGTCAGAGAAAGAAGAGTGAAAAAAGTTTTTCCAGGGAAAACAAGAATAACGCAGGTAAACGGCATCACGCAAATAGAAAGAGGTGATGAAATTGTTATACGTAAAGATTAAGCACGAAGAGAAAGAATACGTATACAAGTGCAAATCTTTTCTGAGAAATTTTGTTAAGTTCATAGCATCTTCCGACGAAGCAGTTAAGTTAGTAGATATGAGCGGAGTAGAGCAAACTCCTATTTTTGACTTCTCAGGAACAGCTTGTGGTTGGACTAAGAACGGAGCGTGGATAGATTACGTGACCGGCTATAGCAGCAATATTACTAATGTTCTATTTTTAGCTCCAGAAGCAGATTCTTCTTATGGGATTATAGTTGGTGAAGGAGACAAACCTTTCTCTTACGAAGATTATGCTCTTCAGAGTCAAATTCAGCATTCTGATACAGGACTTTATTACTACGCTACAGCTCTTTTGAGAAGCGGTAATGCTATGGAAATAAGAAGAGCTTTTGAAAACAAATCTGCTTCAGACATTACTATAAAGGAAATAGGCTTGGCTATCAAATACGATGATTACTACTACCTCTTGACGAGAGATTTAATATCTCATATAATTCCTTCGGGAGAAAAAGTATCAGTTAGTTATTTCGTGGAGATATGAAGACAATAACGCTGAAATGTCCCTTGAGTAATTATTTGAAATTCTTTTTATTTTTATTAGATAGAGCGGAAAATATGATAGATGTAGAAGGTAATTCGGTTAAGCCTTGTTGCGAATATACTATTCATAGTAATACTTATAAAGCTTGGTATGCTGCTTATAGTAGGGGCTGGTGCAAAAATTTTACGAGTGAATGCAGACCAATCTCTTTCACAGCGCCAGAAAAAGACAGCAGTTACGGCATAGTCTTAGGAAGCAGCGACGAACCAATTTCACCATCAGACTACAACCTAAAAGCAAAAATAGAACACAGCGACACAGGTTTATATTACGGGAAATCATCAACATACTTCTCTGATATAGAAAAACCAATCTTCCATGTCTACAGAGACTTCCAGAACAAATCAGCAGAAGACATAACAATCAAAGAAGCAGGCTTAATAATAAAAGACGAAAAAGACCAGAAATTCCTACTCTTCAGAGATATAGTCAATCAAGTATTAGCGCCAGGAGAATTACTCGCAGTAGATATATTAATCACAGTTTAGGATGGAGCTCTATGAAACCGCTACTATACAGGACTCTCTCAAACTTTCTTTGCTCCTAGAGCAAGCGTTCAAACTAACTAAGGCAATCAACACTCTACCATACAAAAAAGAGCTACAAGAAACTACTGCTTTACAAGACTTCTTATCAACTCTACCTTCTCTGGAACAGTCATTCAAACTAACCAAATCAATACTAAAAGAAACTCCGACATCAATAAACATTTTCCAAACAGTTTATTTAGAAGATTTCCTCAACTTACATAAACTATACGAAGAAAAGGTATTTCTAACGGACAGATATACTCAATCAATTCACCAGCGCCTGAAAGAACTAATCACAGCATTAGAAGCTTTATACATAGAAGGCTATTATGTTCCTCACACGCTAACACCTCAAGACACTCTATCAATAACAGTCCATACAGCATACGAAGAAGCGGTTTCACTAGAAGACTTACTATACCTAAACGGGCAACTAATCACACCAGGCTACTTCTACGAATACATAAGCCTCCAAGACAGATTATATTTAAACGGAATAACTCCTCTCTCATTTTTTGAAGAATCTTCCATATCAGACATTCTAGCAAAACAGAAAGTATCTCTCCTATCTTTCGTAGAAGAAATTAGTATTTCACCTCTGAGAAGACACATATCTCGCTGGCAAGAAGAAACGAGACCTCTAGACAAAATAAGAACGCAGCACATATTAGCAGGAACATACACGCTAACAGGAAAAGTATTTACTTACGGAAGCTACCAGCCAGCGAAAAACGCAACAGTTCATCTAATCTCAGTAGAACCAAGAAGAAACATAACTTATACTTACACAGACGAATACGGCTATTATAAGTTCTTAGGCGTTCCACCAGGAGAATACATTTTAGTAGCGCTAAAAGAAGGCTGCACAGTAACAATAGCAAGAGTAATCATAAACTCAGACTACAGACAAGATTTCGTAATCTACCCAATTAACCCACTCTATACAATAGAAAAAATATACAACAAATACGGAAACGTAGTCAAACTATACGCAATCTACGACGAAACAGATACTTTCGGATACAGAAAAGTAACCTGCATACTATTATTCGGAGACCTATACGGGAAATGTTATGACTCATACGGAACTCTCCCAGGCTACATAGAACCAGTCAGCGAAAACACAACAATAACACTAGAAGACTTCTTCGGCTTAGGCAAGCAAGGCTTATTTGACTACGACGAAGAAGTCAAGCAAGAAGGAAACAAAATAATTTTCAAAAGCAAAACGCCACCAGGAGACTTCGACGCATTACTTTTCACCTTAAAATTTCCCTCTTCTATAGACGGAAAATTCAAGTTCTCGATAGGAAACTTACCATCTTTTCCTCCTTATTATCACACACCTTACTGTCCTTACAGAGACTATCCAACGCCATCAGTCATATACTACGACACACCAACGAAGAGAGTAAAGAAAAGCAGAAGAGGAAGCCGAGAAGAGAGAAGAGACGAATCTTACGGCGCTCCAGGAACAGCAAATCCAGGAGCGGGAATACCCTCTCCAGGAATACCTACTTTAGAAGTATCAGAAGAACTAGAAATAAGAGAAAGCATAAGTAAATATTACATACCTCCTCCGCCGCCGATACCGCCACCGACACCAATACCTCCGATAATCTACCTATCAGAGACAGTAAAACTTTCAGACAATTTCGCAGAAAAACCCTGGATAACAGTAACAGGCAGATGCGTAGACATATACGGAAATCCAGTTCCGAACGTAAACGTCTTAGTCTATTCAATCTACGAAGGAAGAGAATACCTAATCTTAACAACAAAATCAGACGAAAACGGCTTTTACTCATTCTCAGTTCCTTCACACACAAAATACAGAGTAAAGTGGTCAGGCAGAGGCTACTATTTAGTCGAAGGCACAGTTTACGTAGCAGACAAAGACATACTTGAAGAAAGAGCAAGAATAGGAATAGAATCAGAACTAACAATAGAATCAGGAACAACCTTTTATTACGAAGTAATATTCGTATTCTACGCACTATCACCAACAGAAGGCGGAAAAATTTACGGCTACGTCTATAACTCAGTAACAAAGGAAAAAATACCAGGCGCAATAATAACAGCAGTAAGAGGAAAAGAAGAATTCACAGACGTAAGCGACGAAAACGGCTATTACGAAATAATAGTTCCTAGAGGCAAATACACTCTAATAGGAGAAAAACCAGGCTTCAAAAGAAAACAATATGAAGTAGAAATAAGCTCAAACTGGCATCAAGACATCTACTTAGACCCAGTAGTGATGACAATTTACGTCTATGATGCAATCGACTCAAAACCAGAACTTAAACCAATTCAAAACGCAAGAATCATCGTATCAGGCAAAAATTACTACACAGACGAAAACGGCAAAGCAGAAGTCTATGTAATACCAGGCGAAACAATAACGATAGAAAAAGCAAGATACAAGAGCATACAAATAAAAGCAGTAGAAGGCGAAAGAACAGTATTCATGCATCCAGCTTACAAATACATAAGACTAGAAGAAAGAGTCAGGCTAAGATGAAGAAAATATCAGTAAGAAGGAAAACAGCAGGTTACATAGAAGAAATAGAAGTAGAGACCTCAAGAAGAATAATCCTCTCAGACGGCTCAAAAGAAGTAATCATAGAACCAGAAGAAGACGAAGAAATCAACTCAATCATACAAGACTTCGAATCACTAGAACAATCAATAGAAACAAAGAAGAAACCTCTACTCCAGAAAATAAAAGAAATCCTACCTTTACCAAGAAAATGACAGAAATCTTCCAACCAACTTCATGGTCATACATAAAAAACCGCTTAAAAAGAGAAGGCGCAGAAAACAAGTTATACGACGAAGACATAAACGGAAGTATAGACATAGGCAAACTAAACCTTATAGGAGTAAAAAACCGCTTCTTAAAAAATTTCACTGACCCAGAAATCCTAGTAGCAACTTCAAGCATGAAACACCTACTAAACTCAGTAGACAAGCACGAACACACTGCAGGAAACATAAGAGCAACAACAAAAGAACTAACAATAATAGGCGGTTCATCGTCATCGGCAGGATATTCATACATATACGCAGACCTATACTTTCCAGCACACAAAGCATACATAAAAGCAAACCTAAATGCATATAACTGCAGATACATAGCAATAGATATCTGCGATGACTCAGGAGCAAACTTAGTAAATCCACCAGACGTCTACGACATAAGAATAGTTCCTCCAGCGTCATTAAGCGATTTCAGATTAGCAAAAACAGTCGCGGGAAGCACAACATTCCTAGCAGCAGAAGCAGTAGATTTATTTCCGAATCACTATTACCTAGTAGAAATATATGCAAAAATAACAGGAAACAACTACTTTGAAGTCTACAGAGACGGCGAGTTCATAGGCTCATACGGAGAATCAGAATCAGCGATAACGCAAATACAATCAATTCGCATAAGAGTATACGACGACTCAAGTTCAGAAGCACAAGAAGGAAGAGTATGTGCGCCAGTAGTAATAATCTACGAATAAAAGACGAAGTCCACAGAAGATACATAGAACTCAAACTGAAAGGAGAAGGCACTCTAGAATCTCCATACGAGCCAGACCTAACAACTTACATAACAACAGCAGAAATTCTAGCGCAACAGAAAACAGCGAAACTAACAAACACACCACTATTCGCATATTGCATACAAGACAACAAAGTCCTAATACTAGAAAAGAAGAAAACACTAGAAGAATGGCTCTCGTTTATGAAAAGCAGATGCTACCTAGAAGAAACAATAAAACTTTCAGATGCTACACAAATTAGAGGAGGATTAGTTGCTGTAAAAACATAAATTATTTAAATAAAAAGGAAAAATAAAAGTAAAAATGGGCAACAAAGGTTCCTCGGTAGCATCCGCAACAACAATAAACACTCTAGAAACAGCCTGGCTACTCAGAGAAAGCAGACAATACATCTACGACGAACAAGCAAACGAATGGATACCCTTATCAGCGCAACCAGGCATAACAACAAAAGCAAAAGACTTTGACAACGACATCGTAAACCTAAATCCTACACCGCAACCGATAGGAAGCGGCGAAATCATCGCAGTCCTAATAAAAGCAGAAACAACAAACAAAGAAGACGCATACATAGGAACATCGGGAAAGGCAGACGTAACAAAAGGCTACCCTTTGCGACCAGGCGAAACAGTAGCCCTAAAAACAGACAACTTAAACAAAATTCACGCATCGGGAGCAGTAGGCGACAAAATCAGATACATAGCCATAGTAGGCTAGGAGGTGATTAGATTGTTAGAATCTTTCTTCTCAAAAGGTAGAATAGCAGTCTGGATCATCCTAGTCGGAACATTTACAGCATTAATAAAAGGAGCTCTTCCAGCAGACCAAGCAATAGAAATAATAAAAATAATAGGTTCTCTCTGGTTAGGAGTAGAAGCAGGAGCGAGAAAAGAATAGAAAGGAGGTGATGTAAAATGGTAGATATATTTGGAGCGGGAGCTCCATTAACATCTGGTTCGCTTGAAATTGCAAAAATCAGCGGAGAAACCGTAATCGGTAAAATCAGCGGCGAGACAGTAATTGGCAAAATCAGTGGAGAAACAGTAATTGGCAAGATTAGCGGCGAGACAATAATTGGCAAAATCAGCGGAGAAACCGTAATCGGTAAGGTCAGCGGAGAAACAGTTTTAGCGAAAATCAGCGGTGAAACAGTAATAACAAACATTTCAGGACAAACAGTCAAAACAGCAGTTCCTACATCGCTTAACCACGGTAGAGTTATAATCTCAGGAACTAACTTAAGTGGCGCTTCACCAGTTGTCTTAGGCAGCGCAGAAATCCGAACAGTTTTGGTCAAAGCAGAATCAACAAACTCAGGCACAGTTTATATCGGAGACACAAACGTCTCTTCAGACAAAGGCTACCCACTCGCAGCAGGCGAGTCAGTTAGCATAAACATAGACAACCTTAACAAGATAGGCTTAGTCTCCGAAGTAGACGGCGACGCAGTCAGATACATAGTGGTCGCATGACAGCGTGGGAATACATAAGGGCGCAGGAGTTAGCAAAACAAAACTCCTGCGCCCTTTGTATTTGCCACGTAGGGCAAGTATCAACAGAATTTGCTTTAAGATTAAGAGAATTAATCTTACCTCCCGAATCAATAATCCTATTCAACAGAGGTCGCCCATTAGACGCCTGCAGAAACATACTAGCAGACGAAGGTTCAAAGCACGCCGAATGGATAATTTTCCTAGACTCAGACGTCATTCCACCAAGAGACTTCGCACTAAAACTTTTACGCCATAGATTACCAATAGTAAGCGGCTTATACAGAGCAAAGAAAAAAGGCTTCCTATGGTCAGCATGGATTCGCAAGAATAACGAAATTCAACAAGTTTCCTCCTTCACGAAAGGCTTGTTTGAAGCCTATTACATAGGCATGGGCTTATGCTTAATTCATAAAGATGTCTTCACTCTACTAAAGAAATCAAACCCTAAATTACCATACTTCCTCTGGACGAAAGACACCTGCTTAGACATCCCTTCCGAATACAAAGAACTCTCAGAAGACTTCTTCTTCTGCGAAAGAGTCAGAAGAGAACTAAAAATGAAAATCTTTGTAGATACAGAAGTAATAGCTCACCACGCAGAAGGCTTAAAACTAACCGAAAATGGCTACTCGCTCTTATCCATCTGATAGATTTGAATGGCTCTACAGCCAAATAGACATTAAAAAGAAAATAATAGACATAGGCAGTGGAGACTGCCTACTCTGGCGAAGATACGGCTTTCCTCCAAACTTAGTTCTAGTAGACATAAACGATTGGGGCAACAACATAGTAGCAGACGCTCACAATTTACCCTTTAAGGACAAATCATTCGACTACGCAATCCTTTCAGAAATCCTAGAACACGTAGAAAATCCATCCAAGGTTTTAAAAGAAGCAGAAAGAGTATCGAAAATAGTAGTAGGAACAGTTCCAGACGAAGAAAACTGGCTAAGTTTATACAGACCATTCATGCCACTATGGAAACTCTGCATAATAGAAAACAAAACACCAAGACAGATAGCGCAAAAATCAAACAAATGTAGAATTCACAATTTAAAATCAATCTTCCACCGCAGACACTTCAACTACGAAAGCTTAAAAAACCTCTTAGGCGAGAAATACAAAATAATCAGGTTACAATATGAAGGCTGGTCATTCCTATGCTTTAAATCCTCTCCTCTTATCTGATGAAGAAGCAAGAGAACTAGCAAAACAAATACCAAGACAAAAGGAACTAATCTACAGCACAGACAAAGACATAGCAATCCTAGACGCTTGCCAACCTCAAAGACTCTACCGCTTCTCCCGCTTAGAAGGAATAACCAAACAATTCAAACTAGTCCTATCAGAAGGAACAAACACGCACGAATGGTTCAGAAGAACCTTCACAGAACCAATAGACTGCATTTATATCAGCGCAAATCCATACATCTCATCGAAAGGCATGCATAGAAAATCAGTAAAAGGCATGAGAATCATAGACGCATGGGAATTCCTATGGAACGAAGAACACAAGACAGTTCTACCTTGGACATTATATAGCTACTACAGAGCAATCAGACCACTAACGAAAAAGAGAATCTTCATACACTTCATACAACCGCACTTTCCTCCTATCGATTCAAAATACGACTTATGGGAAGACGCAAGAAGAGAAAACCTAGGCTTAAAAAAGCAAGGCAAAAAATACCCAACCATGCGAGAAGCAGCACAAATCCTAGGCAGAGAAGCAGTAATAAAAATGCACGAGAAAAACCTAATAGCAGTATTATCATGCTTACAGAACTTTGACGGAATAATAACATCAGACCACGGCGAATTCCTAGGAGAGAGAAACCAATACTCTCACGTAAACAAAGACTTCCGCCTAAGATTTGTAGGCTGGTTAGAATGAGAATTTGTGTCTTCGCGCCTTGGATTTTACCATATAACCCTAAAATTTACCAGGGAGCAGAGAAAATAGCAGGCTACATAGCAAAAGAACTCCTCGAAACAGACGACGTCTTATTAGTAACAACAAAAAGGAGCGCATACTTCCCGAACAAAATAGAAACAGTAGAACCTCTCCAAGACTGGAACACCTCCTGGCTAGAACAAGAAAAGAAAGCCTACGAGATAGCAGAACCCCTAGTCAAAAAATTCTCTCCTGATATAATAATCGGACACACCTGGACAGGTTGGGAATACATCTACTCATTAAAAGAAGAAATACCATGCACTCATACTTTCCATGCCTTACCCTGGAACTCAAACCCACCAGTAGAAAACAAAAACTACATAACCTTAAGTAGATGGCAACGCCTCATAGTCTATCAAACACTAGAAGAAGACTCAACAATCATACCAAACGGCATTTATCTGGATGAATACCCTTTCTGTGAGGAAAAAGAAGACTACTACCTCTTCCTAGCAAGAATAGCAAGAGAAAAAGGAGTTCATCACATCTTCACACTAGCGAAAAAATACCCAAACAAGAAATTCGTAATAGCAGGCGCAGAACAGCCAGACCCGAATTATATAAACAAAATCAAGCAGACAGCAAAGAAATTCGACAACGTAATATACAAAGGCGAAGTAAGCCACGAAGAAAAAATTAACTTGCTTCAAAAAGCGAAAGCACTAATAGCACTACCATCTTTACCATACATAGAAGTTTTCGGCTTATATATAGTAGAAGCCTTAAGTTGCGGAACTTATGTAATAGGTTTAAGAAACGGAGGCTTATGCGACATCATAGTAAACGAGAAACACGGCTCTCTATACGACAGCGTAGAAGAAATGGACTTAGACATATCTTACAATCCATCAGATTGCAGAAAAAGAGCTTCAGATTTCGCTATGGAAAAAACAGCAAGACAATATAGAAACTATATAAAATGTCTATCAAATTAAAGATAGACTCTACGATAGACGCAGGTTTAGAAGATAAGTCAATCTGGACAGTTGCTCCAGAATACTGCTGCACAGACTACGAGAGCGAAATAACAGAAGCAACATATCCAGAAAAACCATACTTATGCGTCCAAATAAAAAACAACTTATCGGAAACCAAAGACATAAAAGTATCATACACAATCTACAAAGACGGAAAGTCTTTTCTATCAGACAGTAAAACAAAAACTGTCTCGCCAGGAAAGAAAAAAGTATTTTTCACAGTAGGCGTAGACATAAAATATGTCGAATCAGAAGTAAAAGCAAGCATAGTAGCAACAATAGTTCAACCAGCCTGTCAAGAAACGTGCGAAACGACATGTCAAACATTTTGCATGGCTTTATGCGAAGGCACTTGTGAGCAATCCTGTCAGTGCGACTGCGAATCAAGCTGCGAAACAGAAATAGAAAACACAGATTTTACTTTCAGATACAACTTTGACTTACCATCAGGACTTTCAGCAAAAGCCAAGACCTATGTAGCAGAAGTATATTCCTGCGCAGGTTGGACGCAAACAGGAACATTTTGTTACAGAACAAGAGCGTTCTTCGGAGAAGGCACAGAAGTGCTAGGAAGTCAATTCAAGCACAAAATAGCAATTCAAAATAACACCGAAAACGACATGACCCTTCAAATAATAGAAGACGGCGACTCAGACTCATCGTGCATACTAAACGCTTTCTATCAATATCCAAGACCTATGGGTTCAATAACAGTCAAGGCAAACGAAATAACAACAAAGGAATTCAATCCTTACGGTATCTACCACGACGAGTGCGAAACAGACAGACCAACATACTTAGAAGTAAAATGGAAACTAACACCAAGAAGAACTCCTCCCTGCGAAAACTACGGCGACTTAAACAACGACGGCTACGTAGACGGCACAGATTTAACATTATTAGGCGACTACCTGAGATGCGGATTCGCACAAATAACAACACCTCTCTCAGAATCAGACTTTAAAGACAGAGCAGACCTAGATAAAGACGGAGAAATCACTTCAGATGATTTCAATACACTAGCGTGTTTCATAGCATACGAAACAGATACTTTTCCAGCTTGCGGAACATGTGGAAACTGCGAAACAACCTGTCAAACAATATGCGAAGGAACGGCACAAACCTGCCAAGAAGCATGCTTAACACAAGTTCAACACGTATGTGATACATGTGAAACAACATGCGAAACAACATGCCAAATATTAGAAGAAATAGAATGTCCAATAATGGTAGTTTCCTACGGAACACCCTTAGTAGACTCTTTAGAACCACTAAGAAGAATCAGAAAAATTCTTCCTTCGCCGATACTGAAAACATACTACTCAAACTTGCACCTAAAGATAGCAAGAAAATTTCGCCTTTTTTTATATCCTCCTCTCCTAATACTAACAAAACTCCTAAACAAGCTACGCTAAGAATAAACAACGAATGCAACTTCAACTGCCTCTACTGCTACGACAGAAACAAAGAAAGAAAAGGCGACATGACATCCAAACTAGCATTAGACATCATAGCCTTCGCAAAACAAAATCATTTAATTTTGGAAATCCCACAAACAGAACCAACAATCTCCTCTCAACTGACAAAATTTATCGAATCGGGCTTAGTAACAGGAATAACAACAAACGGCTACAACCTTCCTTTACATCTACTAAAACTCCTGAAGCTATTTAACATCCACTTACTAATAAGCTACGATGGCATCTGGCAAGACAAATATAGATTAAGAGGAAAGCACTCAACTTCCTCAACTGTGGAAAAAAACATACTAGCAGTAAAAGGCTTAGGCATTCCGTTCAGCATAGCCTGCGTAGTCCCAGGCGACGAAGTAAATCACTTATACGAAAACTACCTTTACCTATCAAACATAACACAAGCAATCTCATTCAACTTCGACTGGACATCCGAATACGCAATAAAAGAAAAACACCTAAAAACTCTAAAAGAACAATCAAGAAAAATCCTAAAAACAGCGAAAATCCTGCCTTTCCCATACAACAAAATCTACCGATTACTAAAATCAAACAGAAAAATCAGAGGCATGTGCGGAGCAGGCAACTCAATCTGCATAGACTACGACGGAAGTTTATACCCATGCTACCACTGCTTAACATGGAAACAGATGAACTTCAATTACGGAACAATCTACTCAATTCAACCAAAGCACCTACCTAAACCTCAATACCCTCTAGAAAACTGCAAAACCTGCAAAAGCGTCTTATGCGGCTTATGTTACACCTCAAACTTCGAAGTAACAGGCAATCCATACGAACCTCCAGAAATCCACTGCAAGCTCTTCACAACCCTAACTGAGGTGGTAAAAGAATGCTTCAATCTCTCTTAATCTCTATCTCAGGATTCGTAATAGGCTCTTTAATCTTAACAGCAATAGGCTTTATTCTAGCAAAAATCTTCACAAAATCTTTCATTCACTCCCTAATAAGCGAAGAAACTAAACAAAGATTAGCATCCTGGTTGCAAGAAGTCTTCAAAAACGGAATAAACGAAGCCTTACAAGACGAAGAAATCAAAAAACTAGTAAAAGAAATCCTAGAAGAAATAAACAAAAGGCTGAAGTAAAATGGCACCTAATCCATACTTTACAAACACATTCGCAACATACATAGAAGTAAATGGCAAGAAATACTACTTAAACAGCTCAAGAGTAACTCTAAAACCAAACGACAAAATAAAACTTCGTAGTTTACTCTGCTGCAACGGAGGCGACAAAGGAGACATTCTAGTAGCAGTCTACGCATACGACGGAACAAACTTCCACCAAGTAGCAGGAGGAAGCAAAACACTAAATCCTCAAGGTTGTATGACAGAATCAGACTTAGACAAAAACGAATTCTACGCAAGAGAACTCTGCATGTTCAACAAAGACATAGAAATAGTCGTAATCTCTTTCTACTGGGACGGTTCATCGTGGAAACAAGACGACTGGCTCTGCTACGACTCAAATTGTGGCTTCAAAGTAAAAGTAGAAACAAAATGCTGCGATGTTCTTTGCTTTTCAAGAGCAAAACTATTCAAAGTAAAAGTAGTAGACGAATACGGCAATCCTATCGAAAATGCAACAGTAGAAATCTGCTTTGACTGTGCAGGAACCTGCAAAACAAGCTCACCAGGCTACGAATCACACACAACAGACTCAAACGGCGAAGTCTGGATAGAAAAATGCGCTCCAGGCATTTTCGACCCATCTTGCGTCTCAATAGTAGTATCAAAATCAGGTTATGTCTCTAAATCAACATATAAAAACTACTCAGATATCTCAGACTGCGAAACCTTCAAATTCACCTTAGAAGAAGTATCTTTAGTAACCATAACAATAACAGTTCAATCAGACACAACTCCGATAGAAGACGCAGAAGTGAAGCTATACGAATCAGGAGGCACTCTCGTATCAACAAAACACACAGACTCTTACGGGCAAGTAGAATTCAAAGACTTAGACGCCTTCAAATACTACTATGTAGAAATAACAAAAGACTGCTATAAGAAATACACATCTCCGCAATTCCTTCCAGCAAACAAAACATTCAAAATAAGCAAATACAAACACTGCTTCAAAGTAGAAGTCCAAGACGAGCAAGGCTACCCACTCGAAAACGCAAAAGTAGAACTCTATGACGACAAAGAAAACTTCATAGCATCAGACACAACAGACTCTTCAGGACTAACAGACCTCTTCGTAACAGACAAAGACCCAGTAATAGTAAAAGTAACGAAATCAGGCTACACAGAACACAAAGGAACATACTACGCAAGCCCTACTATATGGGGAGAAACAATAACAGTAACACTATACAAGGAAGGCAAGGGAGACATAGAAGTAACAGTAGAAGACGTAGGAGGCAATCCAATCAAAGCATTTGACGTCTTCTACAAAGAAAAAACATCAGACACATGGAGACACGGCTGCTCAGTATTTGACGGCGAAACAAACAGATGCACCCTCAAAGACATACCTTTCGGAACTTACGACATCAAAGCAAGTAACGTAGACTACGGAGACGCAACAGCAAACATAACTCATTACTCATCAAAAACATCAGTAACAATAACACTAGGCGCTCCAACAGGCAAATGCAGCGTAAAATTCCGAGTCTACAGCAGAGAAGGCGGAGCACTAATCTACTCGTTAACTCCTCTAGAAAACGTCTCAGTAACCTTAGAATGCAAAGACATCAACTACAGCAAAACACTCAAAACAAACAAAGACGGCGAAGCAGACTTCGGCGAAATTGACCTACAAGACACGAAAAGAACCTTCCATTACAAAATCTACTACAACGAATACTGGCAAACCTACGAAGCAGACAGAACCTTCACGCAAGGTCATTCCTACGACATAGAAATACACATGGAGCGCTGTTCAGAACTAATACCAGGCTGGGAAAGAATGATAATGTCATGGCTAGGAATACAAACAGAAAACCTAAAATGCGACGAAGCAGAATCATTACTCCAGCAATTCACGACCTACCTATTAATAGGCGCAGCAATATTTTTATTTTTATTCCTCCTCTCCCTATTGGATTAGGAGGTGATGAAAAATGACAGATGGACAGCAAGAAGAAAAAGGTATATTAGACACCATAATAGACGCAATAGCATCTCTCTACGAAGCACTAGGCGTATCAGAACAAGACGCAAAGAACTACGCAACATGGACATTTTGGGGCATCGTAGCAGTCATAGTTCTAGTAATAGCACTAAAACTCTACAAACTGATAAGAGGCTACTAGGTGATAAAAATGCTCTGGGAAGAACTCTCGAGCAAATATAACACAGCCTTCTCAAAAGCAGAAACCTTACGAAAAGAAATAGCATCCTTGAAGGCAAGACAAATCCTAGCCTCTCCAGAAGAGAGAAAAGAGATACAAAAGGAGTTATCAGCAAAGCAAAAAGAACTAACAAACGCAATAAGACAACTCTACAACGTCAGAAAAGCCTTTAACGAGATGTTCAAAACAGAAATGGCAGAATTACTATGACAGAACTAGACCAAAAACAACTAGTAGTTGTAGCACTAACAGCGGCGATAATAACCTTCTTCACAACCATCCTAGCCAGACTACTCTCAAAACTAATAGAACAAACGGTAGAATAGAAATGACAGCAATAATAACTCAAGAATACCTAAAAGAAACTATATTATACGCATTCTTCTGGTCAGTCATAGTCTTCCTAGTAACAATCATAACAAAAGAACTAACAGCAGCTCTCTCAGCAATAATAGTAGCAGGTGCTCAAAAATGAGATGGCAATACTACCAAACAAAATATGAAGAATCAATCAACAGACTAAAATCAGCAAAAGAGCGCCTCAAAATACTAACACCAGAAATCCACTCTCTAAGAGACATCATCAACCGCCTAAGAAGAAGACTCTCATCACTAAAACGCCAACTAAGCATGGCAACAACACCAGAAGGAATAGCAGAAGCGAAATCAAAAATCGAACTAGTCGAATCAGAACTAAGAGAAAAAGAAGCCCAACTAAACACTCTCCTATCAGAAGAAAGAGAACTAAAAGAAACAATCAGAGCAGAAACAGCAAAACTAAACCGCCTCCTAAGAGAATTCATCTCAGAATATAGGAGGGGGTTATAAAATGCAAGAAATAATATTAGGCGTCTTATTTACCCAACTTTGCTACCTAATCTATAAAGTAGCAAAACTAGAATCAAAAATCTCGCAAATAACAAACCACACGAGCGAACTAACAGAAAAGATAAAGGAGCTGGAGAAGAAATGCAGATAACAACAGCATTATATCACCTCTATTACGCAAGAAAAGCACTAGTAAGAGCAATCCACTACTGTGAAGACGAAAAAATCAAAAATATACTAGAAGAAGTAAGAGAACTACACCAGGAGGCGTTAGAAGCATGGATAGAAAGGAAGAGGAAAAGAAAATAGCCTGCCTAATAGCCCTAACAGACGCAGAATTCCGCCTAGTCTACGCATCACAACACTTACCACCTCACCTATCAGAAAGAGCAAAACTAATAATCAAGAAAATCAAAAACCTAAAAGAATCAATAATATGATTACGCTACTAGCAATACCTTTCTCTTTCGTCCTACTAACTTACGCAGCAAAGCACAGAATGGAAATAAAGCTCAAAACAAAAAACTATCCAGACGTCGACTTATCAGAAGTAAAAGTAAGCATCCAACTCTGCACATACAACGAAGAAGATTTTATCTTACAAACAATCTATTCAATCTTAGACCAGCCCCTCTTCCAAGAATACAGAAAAAACATAGAATTCATCCTCATAGACTCTTACAGCACAGACAACACAGTAGATTTGGCAAGACCATACGTCGACAGAATAATCTACGCGCCAAGAGGCATCTTCACCTCCAGAAACCTCGGAGCAAAACAAACAGACGCAGACATAATCGTAGGCATAGACGCAGCAGAAATCTATCCAGAAGGCTGGCTAAACTTGTTACTTCGTCATTTCTCAGACCCCGAAGTAGTAGCAGTAACAGGAGCAAAAATTTCGCCTCATATAAATCCAATCCACCTAATAGGCAACATCTGGCTTTCAGACATCCTAACAAACCACATCTGGGGCGACAACTACGCAATTCGCAGAAGCATCTTCCTCCTAAGCGGAGGCTGGCGAGAAGACATAAACCAATTCTCCTTCAAAGAAACCTTCAAAGAAGAATACGACTTCTTCAATCGCCTAAAGCAATACGGCAAAGTAGTAAAAGACCTAGAAGCAGTAGCATACGACATAAGAACTCGCTTCGCCTGCATCTTCGACCCAGAAGAACTAAAAGCCTATTGCGAGCAAATAAGAAGAGGTGAGCGCTTCTAATGAAAGAAATAGAAGAAATCCTAAAACCTCTAAATTTCGCAAAAACATCAACAGAAGACTGCGAAATCTATTTATTCTACCAAAACAGCAACATAGCATCAATAATAATCTGCAAAAACAGATACCTCTACGGAGATATCTTCGGCAACAGAACAATCCTAAAAGCCCTAACAAACCTAGATATGACAATCTTATGGCAAAAACCAAACTACTACGCATACGAAAAAGCCTACGAAACCAAACAAGCTCTCCTAGACGACTTAAAAGAATTAGTCTCCCTATACAAGAAATGAGAATAATAATCGTCCCTTCTTTCAAGAAACCAGAAATAACAAAGAAACTACTAAACGAACTACTACGCGACATCACTTATCTCGCCATGGCAATCAAAACAAAATCTTCAGTCCTATACTCAGACGTTTTAAGAGAATTATCAGAAATCCTCCCCTACCCTCTAGTTCGCAAGCTAGACGAAAAACTACCGATTACTCTATCTTGGCAAGACACATACTATCCGTCTATGGAAACAAAAGAACTCCTTTTCAAAAAGCTATTAGAAACAACATCATCAGACCTACAATACATCGTAGACGAATTCTCAAGATTTTTCAAAATAAAACTACCAAACATAGAACACCCAATTAACCTTTACTTAGAAGGAAAAATAACAGAACCAACAATACTCTTAAACAGATTAAGAGAGCTCTGCCGCATATAAAATGATAAAAGAAATCGAACTCTCGGAAGTAGTAATAAAAGAACTCTTAGAAGACCTAAAACACAAAGAACCAATAGACGACAGAATCTTATTCGCAAAAGAAATCCCTCAAAGCTTAATCAAAGAATACCTAAAAGACGCCGACTACCTAGACAAACTACTCTTAGAAACAATACAAAAAGAAAGAGAACTCCTAAGAAAAGGCAAAATAAAAGGCGAACTACTTTTCGCACACAACACCCTACTCTCAAGCGCAAGAACAAGCTCACCAATCTACCTAGTAATAGACGCCCTATACGAAAACAAACCAGAAAGAGAAATCATGAGATTATTAAAACTACACGAACAATACAAAAACCTAGAAGCACCAGCACCAATTACAGACCAGACAGACTATTGCATATACCTATACAGATACACTTCACCAGAAACGAAAGAGGAACTAGAATTTTTCACAAAAGGCATAATAAAATCTCTAAGACCATACCACTTCTTAATAAGAGAATACCCAAACATGTTTATATCATACTTAGCACAATCCTCCATAATAACAAAATTCTTCGTAGTCAGACAATCACTAGCATGGCTGAACGCAATACCGACAATACTAGACATGTTACCTAGAAAATTAATGTGCTTTAAGAAATCAAGATATATATCCTACCTAAAAGCAGTAATCCTAGGTGTCATACAAGAAATAAACAACAAGGAAAAAGAATTATCGCCTTCTCTCATAGCACTCCTAATCTTTCTAAGAGACATACCAGGCTTAACATTACACGAAGCAGAGGAATTCCACAAGAAAGTATACGAAGACCTAAACTCTCTAATACCTCAAATCAGAAAAATACCGCACAGCATCTGCGACATACTAAAAAGCGTAAAACTCTTCGAAAACCTACCGAAATACATAAGAGGCGAACTACCAATACCGAAACCATCAGAGCCAAAATTACATTACCAACCAGTTCCTCACATAGTCAACTCATTCAAACTCCTTGAATACGCAGACAGAACCTGCACATTCTTCTACTGCCTCTACTACCTCTCAGAAATAGCAAACATCAAGCAATTCAAACGCTTATACGAAAACTTCAAAGCAGCACTATTACACTCCTTCATCTACTACAACATTTACGCAACAGGAAGAGAAATCCGCCACTTGCCAGACTTTGCAGATTACGACCCAGCAGAAATAACACCCCGTAAATTACAAGAACTCAAAAGCAAAGCAGAAAACGACGCTCGCATGTTCTACACAGTAAGCATACCATACCTCTCTTCAGTAATCGACTTCGCAGCCGAAGCAAACAAAGCATCCATCTCACCAGAACCAGAAACATACTGCGCATACCTACAAGGCACAGTCCAAGCCTTCACGAAACCTTTATACTTCTCCGAATCCTGCTCAATAATCTTCCGAGCCTTCAATTGGCGACACTTATATGGCGGAAGACCCTGGGCAAGAATAGCAGAAACTCTCCAGTTATACCTAACAGACAGAATAACAGCGCTAACCTTCATAGACGCAAACTGGTATTTAGAACACAACACGGGCGTCTGGTTAAACAAAGTCTCAAGAAGATACCCAGTAGAACACTTAAGAAAAGCACTAGACCTCAAAAGACAAGGCAACTACGAACAACTCTTATCATATCTACCATACGTCAGCACAAAATACGCAAACATAATCTACTCCTACTTAGAAAAATACAACATAAAAGTCCCAAAAATAAAACCAACAACCTACGAATTAGAAAGAGAAAGAGAAGTAAGACGCCTATTAGAAAGGAGGTGATACCATGCTAATAATAATAAAAGACCCAGACATCCTAATAGAAACAAAAACAGAAAAAGACAAAATCCTCCTAATCACAAGAGGCTTATCTATGGAAGAAGGCAGAACCTTATCTCTCAAATACGCAAAATCAATTATAAAACTCCTGAAGAAATGACAGAAATAGAACAAACAATCAAATCCCTCTCGCGAACCTACAACGTAAAAACAAGAAAAGACGACAAGCTATCTGCAGACCTAGCCTACGACGCATTTAGCGATGCAATACTCTACAACCCAAAACTAATAAAATATTACTACAACGAATTATCAAAAATAAGACGAATAACCCTCGAAGAATGCATAGCTCACTCTTTCGGACACGAACTAGGACACAGAAAAAAGCACATGAATTACGGATTACAAAAAGCACTCGAGAAAGCAACAGTTCTATTACTCTTTATCAACATACCAGAAAAAGCAATAAACCTCTTACCAGAAGAAAAAAGAATCGATTTCCCACTCTACAGAGCAGCGGCAATAGCCTTCTTACTCTTCCAAGAATACTACGCAGAAAACAACAACCCGTTATACTCGCCTAACGTTGCATTAGCAGAACTTTCTCACACATTAAAATCGCTAAAAGCAAACCGCGAAAAAATAAGACAAATAATGCACTCACTCATCCTTTTCCCAAGAGAAATAATAGAAAACTACTTCATAACTCCCTTAGTTCTCACACCTACACGCTACTTCAGAATCTTCCCTCAAGAATTCCCAACCCTAAGAAAAATAAAAACCTACTTAGAAACCCAAATAACAACACCAAACGACGTCTTCAACACAGACAAAATGGAAGAACTAGCAAACATCTTATTATACGAACTATGATAGAAGAAGAAATAAGACAAACAATAGAAACTCTCGCAGAAGAACGCGATGTTGAAGTAATAGAAACAGAGCGACTTCATATTCTAATGGCTTATATAATCGAACGTGACGCCATAGCATACAACATAGATGAATTAAAAAGCGCTTACAACAAACTAAGACAATATCGCCACATAGACCTAAGTAAATCAATCAGACACATTTTCGGACACGAGCTAGGACACAGAGAGAAATACCGAACTTTCGGAGTAGAGCGAGCATTAAAAATAGAAGAGCCTTTAGAAACTCTTTTTTATTCGCCGAGAGAAGCAATACGCTCTTTACCAAAAGAAGAGAGACACCTTTTCCCTTTATACAGAGCATCAGCCATAGCATTCTACCTCTTCGAAGAATACTACGCAGAAAAACATAATGCTCTAAAATACACACATTACAGAATAGCAGACACACTCCTCCGCTTCGAAATAATAAAACGAAACTCCGAAGCCATAAGAAAAGCAATACACGTTCTACACTCAGTCAACCACGAAGCAATACGAGCATATTTTATATATCCTATAACACACTTCCCTCGCCACCTAAAACCTCTAAAAATAATCTTTCCAGAATATCCAATTCTACTTAAAATAAGAAAATTTTGTGATAAAGAAATTAGAACAGCAGAAGACGTCTTCGACGAAGAAAAAATGAAAAAACTAGCAGAAATAATCCT
>Ga0190367_1000196_pt1 | contig 46963 bp, 38 predicted proteins | sample 4872181011_MG_FD_171838 | JGI IMG/M metagenome (GOLD analysis project Ga0190367, IMG submission 171838) | Hydrothermal vent microbial mat bacterial communities from Southern Trench, Guaymas Basin, Mexico - 4872-18-10-11_MG | ecosystem: Environmental > Aquatic > Marine > Hydrothermal vents >... | reverse complement strand
GTCAAGAAGTCCGCTTCTGTAAGGAACAACCTCCACTATCCTTCCCATAATGCCTCACCTCCTTTCTGAGAGGTTTTCCAATAGAAAAGTAATCACTTCTTTTATACTGTCAAGACAATGACCTTGCATACTCCCAAAGCCAATTTCTTGATTTTTCTGCAAAAACCAGATCTTTCTTAAATACCCTTTCCTCTATTCTTCTGACAGGCATAACTCCTATGAGTGAGTTCAAGACGAATATCTGTTCTGATTCTTTTAACTCTTCAACTGTCACATTTTTTTCTTTTATTTTTATCCCTCTTTCACTCCAGACCCTTCTCAACATCTTTAATGTTATACTTGGCAATATGTCATCTCCATAAGGTGTGAACCAAAGACCATCTTTTCTAAAAATAATAGCTCCAGTTGATGTTTCCTTTACATATCCATCATATCCTATAAGAATAGAATCATCTGCTCCGAGATTTACAGCATAATCTTTTGCCCACATGTTATACAGATAGTTCAGGCTTTTATAAAAAGCCAAAGGCGTAGATCTTTTAAGTTTAAAAGGAACAAGATAAAATCCTTCATTATACTTTTCTTCTGGGATGTGATATCTTTTAGCAAATATTATCCATGTAGGAGTTTCTCCATAAGGAAGACCTTTTTCCTCTTTTAAACTACCCCTTGTAATCATTACTTTTACTGCAGCAACACTATCTTCAAGCCCATTAAGAGATATAAGCTTTCTGAATATCTCTTTTTCATTAAGCCTTTCAGGAAACCTTATCTTAAAACAATCACAACAATACTTAAGTCTTTCTAAGTGTTCTTCAAAGAAAAATATCTTTCCTTTTTCTGATCTCATTGTAGTAAAGAATCCATCTCCATATATAAGCCCTCTATCATAAACAGAAATCTTTGCCTTTTCAGCCTCAAGAAGTTCTCCATTTATACACACATACCTTTTCATCTCTTCCTGCATCAAAAAATACTTCTGCTTTATTTAAAGTCTCTTTATATTCCTGTTCAGGATCAGAATCATACACAATTCCTCCTCCTGCTCCATAGTAACAGAAATTTCCCTTTATAATAAGTGTCCTTATGGCTATGCTTAGATCTAACTTATGACCAATTCCTACATATCCTATAGATCCCGTGTATAAATGTCTTACATTTGGTTCAAGCTCATCTATTATTTCCATCGCTCTTATCTTTGGACATCCTGTAATTGAACCTCCTGGAAATGTTGCTTTTATTATATCTGAAAATCCTTTTTTTATAAGCTCTCCTTCTATGATGGATACAAGATGATGGACATACGAATATGTCTCTATTCTTTTGTGTTCTTTTACTGTTACTGTTCCTGGTTTACATATCTTTCCCAAATCATTTCTTAAAAGATCAACTATCATTGAAAGTTCTGCATCATCTTTTGGATCCTTCAAAAGATCTAACTTATATTTTTTATCCTCCTTTTCTGTTCTTCCTCTTGGTCTTGTCCCTTTTATTGGTCTTGTTTCTATTTTTTCTCCATTACTATAAAGGAATCTTTCCATAGAAGTAGAGACTATATAATGATCACCTGCATTTATATATGCATAAAAAGGAGCAGGTTTTGAAATAAAAAGTTTATAAAAAAGAGATAAAGGATCACCGTGAAATTCTGCAAAAAATCTTTGGGACAGGTTCACCTGATACACATCTCCTTTCCTTATGTATCTTATTATCCTCCTTATAGCAGAAATATAGGAAGATTTCGTAAAATTACTTCCAATCTTCCCAAATTCATAGGAATTTAGTGAAAAGCTGTTGTTAAGCAGTTCTATCTTTGGACTATAAGTTTTTTCAAAATCCCAGAAAAAGAAAGCCGTATTCTTTTTTGTCTTGTCAAATACTGCTACCTTTGAAGGAAATATCCAGAAAAAGTCAGGCAGTTTTAAATCGTCTTTAGCAGTTTGTGGAAGTATTGGTTCTATTATGTTTTTATATTCATATGCAACATATCCTAAGAATCCTCCAGTAAAAGGAATTTCTTCGCAAGGATGTCCTATTTTGTCAATCAAGTAGTCTATATATTTGATGAGCTGAAAGGAGCTGAATTTTCTCATTCCTTCATTCTTTGACCAAAGGATTCCAGACTTACCTTTTGCTTTGAGTATAATAATAGGATCCCAACCAGCTATACAGTATCTAGAACAGTCAGATTCTCCTCCACTTAAAAGCATAACGGCTATATCTTTCATGTAAGGAGAAAAGAGGAAAAAAAATTCTTCAGGACTTCTGCAATAAAAAACTTCAGCTGAATAGATAAGTCTTGGAATCATCTCAGAGAAAGGAAATTACTTATTATTTCTCTTCCAAATTCTGTCATAAATGATTCTGGATGAAACTGAACTCCACAGACAGGATATTCTGTATGAGAAATTCCCATAACTACTCCATCACTACTTCTGGCAAGAATTTCCAAAGGCTTTCCTACAGGATAACATTGAAGAGAATGATATCTTGCTGCTAAGAAAGGAGAAGGTATCCCTTTAAATATGGACTTTCCGTTATGATAAACCAGATCTTTCTTTCCGTGCATGGGAAGAGGAGCAAGAGTCGTTTTTCCTCCAAATACCTCATTTATTACTTGCATTCCCAGGCATACTCCAAGGATTGGGACTTTTTTATAGAATATCCTTACGACTTCAGGACTTATTCCAGAATCCTTAGGAGTCTTTGGTCCAGGAGATATACAGATCCAGTCAAATTTCATTCTTGAAATCTCTTCTACAGTTACCTCATCGTTTCTGTATACGAAAACCTCTATGTTAAATGTAGAAAAAAGCTGAAATAGATTGTATGTGAAAGAGTCGTAATTATCTATAAGTAAAAGACGCATTTTCACATAAAAATAAAGGGGTTAGCTTTTGCTACTAACCCCTTTTTTTTCATAGCGGGGGCTGGATTTGAACCAGCGACCTTCGGGTTATGAGCCCGACGAGCTACCTGACTGCTCCACCCCGCATCAGCTATTAAAAAGATAAAACAAAAAGCCGATTTTGTCAATATATTTGACAGAAAAGCTTATGGAGCATATATTTAAAAAACAGGGAGGGATAAAGATATGCGAAAAGTTGGTGATCTTGTTCTTATCTATTATATGGGAAAGCCTTCTGTTTATGCAAGAATAGAATCCATAGAACCTGATGTAAAAGAAGGATGGTATCAAGTAAAACTTTTGCTTTTAAGTATCCCAGCACAAATAGTTACCTGGATACTGAGAGAAGAATACATTGATGGAAGTATATTCACTATGGGTGGAGTTCCTATGAGACTTGGAGATGTTGAAATAGGACCTCCTGCAAAGCTTTTGGGAGAGATGAATCAGAAAAAAGAAGAGGATAAAAAGGAAGAAAAAGAGTCAAAGAAGAAAAAGGCAAAGGTTATAGAACTAAAACTTCCTGAAAGAAAAAGATAACATAAGGTTTAACGAAGAAGGGAATAAAGGGTTTGAGAAAACTCAAAAAGTCTTTCTTCAGGAATGTTTCCCTTTATATACTTCAGAGCATTTTTGAATGTCAGATGTGAAATTGATTCTATATGTTTTATTGCCTTTAATTCATAAAGACTTTCTCCTTCACTTCTTGCTCTTTTTAAAATCTCCTCTTCTTTTACCTTTCTCCCTTTATTTTTATTCAAAACCTTTGCCACAGTCCAATACGACTCTATATAGCTCCTTATAAGATTTCCCCATAAGGAAAGAAATTCTAAACCATGTCTTGTAATTTTAAAACCATCCTTTTCCTTTAAAATAAACCTTTCTTTTAAAAAGTATCCAATTGCCTTATCAAGGCTTTCATCAAAATCTTCGTCATATATGAACTCATAGCTGAATATGGATTTCAGAAAAGAAGCTACTTCTTTTATCTTTTCTTCTTTTATCTCCTCTCTTCCTGAAAGGAGAGCTATTGCTACAAAGCTATAAGGTAAAAAATACTGAAGGATGCAGTTCTTATAATAGCTAAGCTCAAAGGCTTTCTTCTCATTAAGTTCAAAAAATCCATCTTTTTCATCAGAAGAAAAAACTATCCTTTCCTTTATAAAAAATTCCAGAGTATCTTCTACTGTCTTTTTCAAGTCTTTCTTTATCTGATCAGCTAAAGGAACATTATTTTCTTTCAAAAAATCTAATATAACCTTACAGCTTTCCATGAGTTCATCTAAATGAAATCCATCTCTATGTTTTGACAAGATCGGAATTGCCAAAAAAGAACTTGGACTTACTGCTGTTATCCTGTTTATGGATCTTGATAAAACAAATGCAAATTCTTCTACTGAAGTAAAATGTTCTTTTAAAGAAATAGGCTTTCCAAATCTTATGTAAATCTTACCAAAATTTCTTTTTAAGATTCTCCTTGCTTTTATAACCTGAAAAAGACTTTCTGGCTCCTTTTGTTTCCCTTCTATCTCCTTAAGATAGGTCTTTTCCTCTACTATTTTGTCATATACAATAGAACAGGGAATAAAGATTATGTCCTTGCAGAAACCTTCCTTCCAAGCATTTATAAGAATAGAAAGAAAACCTGTTTTTGGAAGCTCAAGTTTACCCGTTCTGCTTCTTCCTCCTTCTATAAAAAACTCTATAGGATATCCTTCCTGAAGGAGAAATTTTACATATCTGTCAAGAACTAATGTATAAATCCTAACTCCTTTGAATTTAAATGATCTCCTTATAAAGAATGCTCCACATTTCCGGAATATATATCCTACTGGCCAGAATGCAAGATTTCTGCCAGCTGCTATCTTTGGAGGATATATGTAATTTTTAAAAAGAAAGTAATTTAAGACAAGGTAATCAATATGGCTTTTGTGAGAAGGAACATATACTGTAGGAAGACCTTTTTTTATCCATCTTCTTATCTCATTTATCTCACTTTCTAATATGTCTATTCCTTGAAAGCTTTTTTTCCATATGAGCCTTAAAAATGCATGAAATGCAGTAGCATATGTAATACTGAAGTCAGAAGCTATTTCATCAAAGTATCTTTCAGCTTCCTTCTTTAACTCTTTTTCTTTTTTACTGTCCCCTTTTGCCATTTCTTTTATGACCTTCCTTAACCTTTCATCCGTAAGGATTATCTCTTTTATCTGTTGCTTTGACTTTTCTATAGGTCCAAGAACAGCTTTTTTTTGGTTATCCATAGCTGACATAAGTTCTTCTTTTAGCCTTATTGCAAGCTTTTCTGGATTCAAGCTCCTGTTTTCTTCCACATATTGCATAAGATTTACGGGTTCTCCTATGTCTATAAATGCCTTTCTGTAATTTTTAAGAAACAGGGAAGCAAGTTTTGTAAAAATTCCAGGCTTATCTCTTGGTCCAAAGATTATTCTAAACAAGGATCCTTCTTTTCTTTCTGGTTTGATTCTGTATAGGATAAGGATCGGGACTATAAATATAGGAAAATTCAGATCTTTCTGGATCTGGATAAGATGAAAGATTGGTTGTCTTTCTTCATAAAATCTTTTTGGATCTATAAGTGAAATCAGTCCATGAATCTTTTTTGAAAGAGCATCTCTGTAGGAAGGAGTTTCCTTTCTTTTTAAGCAGTTTAAAAGCTTTCTTATGGGAAAATATAATCTAAAATCAAGATCAAAAGAGAGTCTTGGATAAGGAAGACGCTCCTTTCTTAAACAATAGTGATATATGAGGAAGTCAAAATGGCTTGGATATTTTGTTGCATATATTATGACTCCTTTTTTCCCAATCTCTTTTAGTCTATCTGAAAGACTTCTGTCTATTTTTATGTGCTTAGAAATCAGATGAAGGAAAAGGTGAATTAAGAAAGGTGGTTTTTCAGGAAATACATAGGTAAGAAGTTCTTCCACAATTCCCTCCTTAGATGTTATAAATATTAAACACCAAAATACGAAAAAGCAATGATGAAGGTAAAATTTGTGAACTGCTTTATGTAACAGCTTGACATAAAGGGAATCTTTTTTGTAGGAAATATGAAATGAAAACTTTAAAAGGAGGGGCAGATGGCTGAAAAGGCATTAGAAGGAATAAAAGTCCTTGATCTTGCAAGAAATATTGCAGGATCATATTGTGGAAAGCTTTTTGCAGACTTTGGTGCAGAGGTAATTAAGGTTGAGCCTCCTGAAGGAAATCCTTTAAGAAAGATGTGTCCTTTTAAGGGTGATGAAAAGGATCCTGAAAAAAGTGGAACATTCTTTTATCTGAATACAAATAAGAAGAGCATTACACTTGATATTACAAAAAAAGAAGGCGCTGATGTTCTTAAAAAACTTGTAGAAAAAGCAGATGTCATTATAGAGGACTTTGAGCCTGGAAAGATGAAGGAGTTTGGGCTTTCGTATGAGGAACTGAAAAATGTAAATCCAAAAATAATCATGACTTCTATAACCTGGTTTGGACAAGATGGACCATACAGGGACTATAAAGCAAATAACTTTGTCGCATATGGTCTTGGTGGTGCAATGTATGTCATGAGACCAACAAAGTGGCCAGACATAAGACCTGCCGTTCTTGGAGGATATCAGGCAGAATATACAGCAGGTCTTATTGCATACATAGCTACACTAAGTGCCATCATAAGTCCAAAAGTAGAAGGGACATGGATTGATCTTTCTGTTATGGAATCAGTAACGAGCACACTTACAGGAATTATGGCAGACTATTCATATCTTGGACTTAGCAGAAGGACACTTCCTTGGGCAATACATGGATTTCCAACACAGGAAAACTATCCTTGCAAAGACGGTTATGTAAATCTTACACCAGGAATTGGTGGAACACAGGTCATTGCTGATCTTATAGAAAAGCCAGAAGAAAGAGAAAATCCACTCCTTGTAAAAGCTGGAGCAAGGGTAAAAGAGCCAGAAAAGTTTGAACAGCTGATCCTTCCATGGCTAAAAGAGCATAAAAAATGGGAAATTACAGAAAAAGCACAAAAACTCAAGCTCGCATTTGCACCAATACTTAGTCCTGGAGAACTTCTTGAAGATCCACAGCTTAAAGAAAGGAAGTTCTTTGCAAAGGTAGATCATCCAAAGATGGGAGAGGTAACATATCCTGGAGCACCTGCAAAGCTCAGTGAAAGTCCATGGAAGGAAGGAAGGGCTCCTCTTCTTGGAGAACATACAAAGGAGGTCCTTTCTGAAGCAGGATATTCTGAGGATCAGATAAATGATCTCAAAGAAAAAGGCATAATATAAAGGAGGGAAAAAGATGGCATATAAGCTTCTTGAAGGAATAAGAATACTTGATCTTACGACAGTATATGCAGGTCCTATGGGAACAAGAATACTTGCAGATCTTGGTGCAGAAGTAATAAAGATAGAGTCTCCATCAAGACCAGATCTTTTTACACGAATGACAGCATATCCTGATAATGAACCACCTGAAAAGGAAAACTGGAATGCAGGAGGATACTTTCATCTCCTTAATGCAGGGAAAAAGGGGATAAGTCTTGATATATCAAAGGATAAAGGAAAGGAGATATTCAAGAGACTTGTAAAGATAAGTGATATTGTAATGGAGAACTTTTCTCCAAGAGTTATGGATAATCTTGGTCTTGGATATCAGGAGCTCAGGAAAGTTAAGCCTGACATAATAATGGTATCAATGAGTGGACTTGGACATTATGGACCACTCAGAGACTACTACATGTATATGACAGGAATGGAAGGGATGTCCGGTCTTACATACATAACAGGACATCCTGACAAACCTCCACTTCTTTCAAACTATGCATATGGTGACTGGATGTTAGGAGTAACAGGTGCAGCTGCAGCTCTTACTGCACTCTATTACAGAAAAAAGACAGGAAAAGGACAGTATGTGGATGTTGCAGGAAGAGAAGCGATAATAATTCACATTGGTGATGTGATAATGGACTATACACTTAATGGAAGAGTAAGGGAAAGGGCTGGAAACTTCCATCCAGAAATGGCACCACATGAATGTTATAGATGCAAGGGAGAAGACTCATGGATAAATATTGCAGTAGAAAATGATGAACAGTGGAAGGCACTTTGCAAGCTTATGGGAAAAGAAGAACTTAAAGATGATCCGAGATTTGCAAAAGCAGAAGACAGGGTAAAGAACAGAGAGGAGCTGAACAAAATTATAGAAGAGTGGACAAAGAATTATGATAACATAGAACTTATGGAAATGCTTCAGAAAGAAGGAATTCCTGCAGGTGCAGTCCTTTCCATGAAGCAGGTTCATCTGAATCCTCATCTAATCCAGAGAGGATACTTTGAGGTCATTGATCATGGAAAGGCTGTTGGAAAAAGACCAGTAGGAAAACAGATGCCAGCAAAGTTTTTGGGTGTAGAAAGCTTTGTTCCAAAAAGGGCTCCTCTTTTTGCTCAAGACAATGAATATGTATTTTGTGAGCTTCTTGGAATGAGCAAGGATGAGCTCAAGAAACTTGAAGAAGAAAAAGTCATAGGGACTGTTCCAAGATTTCCACCTCCTCGTCCAACAAGACTTGATCTTATAGAAAAACAGGTAGGAAAAGGTGCAGGTTATGTTGATCCAAATTATCTTGAAGAGCTGAGAAAGGTATTTGGAGAAGACATAGGAAAGAAATAAAAAGGAGGGAATCAGTATGGAAGAGAAAATAGAAAAGGTAGAAAAGGGAAAGCTTGTTGAAGGTCGTCTTACTCCAGAGCTTATAAAGGAGATGGAAGGAAAGAAAGGACTTATGCTAAGAGTTGATGACTATATAAATAATGTTGATGTTACGAAAAGGGCAATAAGAAGTTTCTGTGATGGTGTAGGAGACTGGAATCCACTTTACAGAGATGAGGAATATGCAAAAAAGAGTCCATATAAAGGACTTGTAGCTCCACCATTTTTTGTATATTCCATCCTTCCTGCTGCACCACAGTTTGGATTTAGAGGACTTGGTGGATTCAATGCAAGGAATGAACTTCATTTTTATAAGCCTATCCGTCCAGGAATGCACATAGAGCCTACATCACAGTTCAAGGACTTTGAGATAAAGGAAGGGAAAAGAGGAAAGATGGTATTTGAGTATTTTGAGCAAAGGTATGTAGATGAAAAAGGTGAGCTTGTATGTCTTTATAATCAGATGAATATAAGGGTTGAAAGAGCTGCAATGAGAAAGAGCAAGGAGGAAGAAGCAAAGAAAGAGAAAAAAGGTCCTCAGCTTCCACATCCATGGACAGATGAAGAACTTGAACAGATAGAAAAAGAGATCCTTTCAGAAGAGATAAGAGGAGCAGAACCAAGATTCTGGGAAGATGTTCAGGTTGGAGAAGAGCTAAAGCCAGTAATAAAAGGACCAATTGGTCTTTCTGACATGATTGCATTCTTCCTTGGTGGTGCAACTCCTGTAAGACCATTTGGTCATGAGCTTGCATACAGACATAAACAAAGGCATCCTGCATGGTATTTCAGAGATCCTGAAACATATGCCTTGGAGCCAGTCTATGCTGTTCACTACAATAAATATGCAGCACAATCACAGACAGGTATTGCATGGCCATATGATGTCGGAATACAGAGACACTGCTGGCAGGGACATCTTCTTACAAACTGGATGAGTGATCACGGATGGCTGAAGATGGCAAGGGCAGAATACCGTGGTTTTGTATATCTTTCTGATGTGATAAGGGTTGGAGGAAAGGTCGTAAAGAAGTATATAGATGATGAAGGAGAGCCTGTTGTTGAGATAGAGACATATGCAATAAATCAGAGAGGAGAAAATGTAATGCCAGGACTTGCAATAGTTGCACTTCCGTCAAGAGAAAGGAACTACTGGCCAGTAGAAGAAAGAGTAAAAAAGGAAGGAATAAAATAAAGGAGGAGGAAGATGCCACTCAAAACCTTCTTGGATGAATTTAAGAGCTACGAAGAAGCAAGAGAAAAGTTCAAGTGGTCTGACAGATGGAAGGTATTTGATGGGACAAAAGAAAACTTTAACATTGCACATGAATGTGTTGACAGACATCCAAAAGAGGATGTTGCTTTGAGGATAAAGTATGAGGACGGAAGGGAAGAGGTTTATAAGTTTAAGGAATTTTCAGAAGCAACATCACAGTTTGCAAACTTCCTTGCTGGAAGAGGAATAGAAAAAGGAGACAGAGTTGCACTCCTTCTTCATCCATGCTTTGAGTTTTATGTGGGAATGTTTGGGACATTTAAGAGAGGTGCTATCGTAATCCCATGTTCTCCACTTTTTGGACCAGAAGCAGTTGGATATCGTCTTGAAAAAGGTGGTGCAAAGGCAATACTTACAACAAAGGACAGGACAAATCTTATTCCTGATGATGTAAGAAAGAAGCTGAATCTTCAGATAATATATGCAGACGATCTTCTTGATCAGATAAGCAAGGAATCAACAGAATTTACTCCTAATACCAGTGCAAATGATCTTGCAATGTATCAGTTCTCAAGTGGGACAACAGGTGCACCAAAGATAGTAAATTACAGACATGGTGCAATTACTGTTGCAGCACCATTTGTAAGGTTTGCCGTAGGAATTACAGCTGATGACAACTACTTCTGTCCATCATCTCCTGCATGGGGACATGGAATCTGGTATGGAACAATAGCACCACTTATATTTGGAGTTGCTGTTGGTGCATATTCAGGAAGGTTTAATCCTGATGTATGTCTTGAAGCACTTCAGAACTTTGAAATAACAAACATCTCTGCAATTGCATCACACTACAGACTTATGGTCACATCTCCAAATGTTGATAAATACAAGCTTAAGCTAAGGAAGCTTACGTATACTGGTGAGGCTATGCCAAAGGACATAATAGAGCTTATACAGAAAAAATGGGGAATTACACCTTATGTCCTTTACGGAACAACAGAGGTAGGTCCTCTTACATGTGATTTTGCAGGATTTGAAACCTGGAAGCCAAAGCCAGGAAGTCTTGGAAAGCCAGCAATAGGAGCAGAAGTAGAAGTCCTTGATGAAGAAGGAAACATATGTCCTCCAGGAAAAGTAGGACAGATGGCAATAAAAAGAGGTGATAAATGGATAAAGGTAGGAGATCTTGTGTATAAGGATGAAGATGGATTCTTCTGGTATGTTGGAAGAGCAGATGATGTCATTATATCTGCAGGATATACAATAGGACCAATAGAGATTGAAGAAGCTCTTAAGAAACATCCAGCAGTGGAAGAGTGTGCAGTTGTTGGAAGTCCTGATAAAGAAAGAGGAAACATTGTAAAGGCATTTATTAAAGTAAGGGAAGGATACAGTCCTACTCCACAGCTTGCAGAAGAGATAAAGGAGTTTGTAAAGGATAAGCTCAGCAAGCATGAATATCCAAGAGAAGTTGAATTTATTGACGAGATTCCAAAGACACCTGATGGAAAGATAAGAAGGAAGGTGCTTAGGGAAAGAGAGATAGAGAGAAAGAAGAAGATGGGAGTGATATAGAAGAGGGATGAAAAAAGGAAGACAAAAGGGCGGATTATTCCGCCCTTTTGTTTTAATTATTTTTTCTGTCCTTCTTATTGCCCCTTCTTTCTGCAAAGCAGAAAAAGAATTTCTTCTTCCAGGAAAGCTTTATCCTTCCTTATGTATCTGTTTTCCAAACAATAAGGAAGGATGGATAGCAGGGCATTTTGGAATGATCTGGCATACAGATGATGGTGGAAAAAGCTGGAAGATTCAGGAAAGTGGAACGAGGAAAAATATAGTGGACATGTATTTTGTTGACACGAAGAATGGATGGGCGGTAGGATATGGAGGACTTATCCTTCATACATCTGATGGAAAAAGATGGGAAAAACAGAAAAGTCCTTTGCCTTATTTCTGGAAGTCTGTCTTCTTTAAAGACAAGCTTCATGGATGGATTGTTGGAGAGATGGGAACAGTCCTTTATACAGAAGATGGTGGAAAGAACTGGAAGGTCCTTATTACTGGAGACGACCTTGTATTCCATTCAATTGCCTTTTCTCCTGAAGGATATGGATGGGCAGCAGGTGAATTTGGTGTCATATATGCATATGATCTGAAGAAGTGGTATCTTGAAGACAATGGAATAGCTGCAGAAGAAAACACCATATGGTCAATAGCATGTATTGGAAAAGAAAGGATCGTTGCATCAGGAATAGCCTCACTCCTTCTTATAAAGGAAGGTTATACTGGAAGATGGAAGAGGATAAGAGTTCTTGAGAAATATCATGGACAGAATAGCCTTTTCAGGATACTCAAATTCAAGGATAAGATAATCACATTTGGTATGAAGTCTATCTATTATAGCAAAGACCCTTATGGACCATGGAAAAAAGCTCGTCTTCCTTTAAAGCTTCCATATGGTGAATGGCTTTATGATTGCTGGAATAATGGGAAAAGGGTTTGGATCCTTGGAATAAAAGGAACAATCCTTTACAGTGATGATGGTGTGGTATGGAAGACCATAGGGGAATAACAGGATTTATAGCAGAATATGCCTTCAGATTCAGAATTCCACTTCTCATCCTCACATTCCTTATCACAGTATATATGGGAATTGGTCTTAGAAGACTTCAGACAAAAGCAAGACTTGAGGACATGCTTCCAGAAAGTCATCCTTATATAAAACTTCACAAAAAATATCAGGCAATATTTGGTGGAGCAAATACAGTCCTTTGTGAACTTAAGGTAAAAGAAGGAGACATATTTAATCCAAAATTCTTAAAGATACTCAAAGAAGTAACATACAAATTTCGCTATTATGACGATGTATATCCTCTTCTCGTAGATTCTATTACTCTTCAGAAGGCAAAATACATAAGTGTAAGAGGAAGGGGTGAGGTATACATTGGATCACTTGTATGGCCAAGAATTCCAAAGAAAAAGGAAGAGCTTGAAGAACTTAAAGAACATACACTTGGAAGTCCTCTTTATAGAGGTGTCCTTGTTTCAGCTGATGGAAAGGCTGCTCTTATTGTTGCTCAATTTAAGCCAACAATTGATTATAAGAAGCTTTACAGATTTGTCCAAGACTTAAGAGAAAAGTATAATAACGAATATACGAGCATACACCTCATAGGAAGACCAATACTTCTTGCCACAATATATGGTCACTGGAACAGGATATTCTTTATATTTGCAATAACATTTGCAATCATAGGAATCCTTCTTTTCCTTTTTTTAAGGTGTCTTATAGGACTTATTGTCCCGATTGCTGTTGCATTTTTAAGCAGCATCTGGGGGATTGGTCTTTGTGGATACCTGAAACTCAACTTTGATCCACTTATGATCGTCCTTCCATTCCTTGTTTCTGTAAGATGCATAAGCAGTGCTGTTCAGAAATGTGAAAGATATGTGGAAGAGGAGCTAAGGACAAGGAGAAAGGATATTGCTGCAAAGAATACTATAAGGAGTATGCTTCCTCCATGTCTTGGAGCAGTCCTTACAGATGGAGCAGGATTTGCTGCTATGATCCTTTCAGACATCCCTTTTTTAAAAAACATAAGCATCATACTTACACTCTGGATACTGAATCTGATATTTTTGAGTGGGATAATGGCACCAATATTTTCATATTATCTTCCTGCACCAAGTTCTTATAAGAGCAGATTCTTCAGACCTTCAAAAGAAGATATCTGGGCAAGATTTAACACAAAGATTGCAAGATTTTCCATAACACCTTTTGGAAAAAAGATTGTTATAGGCTTTGTCTTTACAGTTGCCTTTTTCTTTGGAATCTTTGCAGCAAGGATACCAATTGGAGAAATAGCTCCTGGGACAAGTGTTCTTAAGCCTGATTCTGTATATAATAGGGATTTTCAGGAAATAACACTCAGGTTTGACAAGATTGGTCCTGATACACTAATTCTATTTTTTGAAGGAAGGCCAGGGGCAGTAGAAGATCCAAGATTCCTTCACTACATAGAAGCATTTGAGTATTATATGAAGGAAAGGATGCCTGATATATGTGGAGGATGGAAGTCTCTTACGACAATCATAAGAAGACTTAACTGTATGTTTCATGAAGGAGATCCATCATGGTTTCTTATCCCTGATAAGAAAAAGGCAACAGAGGATCTGATCCTTTTATATAGACAAAAGCAGCCACCTGGTGGATTTGACTGTTTTGCTGACAGGCTTTTTAGATTTGGAAACACAGTCCTTTTTTTCAAGGATCATACTGAAAAGACAATAAAAAGAATCATGAAACACATGAAAGAGTTCTTTGAAAGATATCCACCAAAAATAGAAGGACTTGGAGAATTTAAACCAGCAGGAGGAGTAATAGGAGTTCATGCAGCAATAAATGAGACGATTGAAAAAGAGCATCTTCGCATAGACTCTACTGTCCTTTCAGCAATATTCCTTATATGTGCTCTTACATTCAGATCACTTCTTATTGCAAGCTTCCTTATAACTCCTCTTATTGTTGCAAACATCGTAGGATTTGGACTTATGAGCCTTCTTGGTCTTAGTCTTACGATAGAAACGATTCCTATTGCTGCTGTTGGTGTTGGAATTGGAGTAGACTTTAGCATTTATCTTTATAGCAGATACAAGGAGGAGTATGCAATAAGGACAGATATGGAAAGGAATCTTATTGAAGGTGCAAAGTCTGTAGGAAAAGCAATCCTTTTTATTGCACTTGTCATGATCATTCCTCTTTCTGTCTGGGGATTTCTTGCAGAGATAAGATTTCAGGCACAGATGGGAATGTTCTATTCACTTATCTTCTTTATAAATCTTATATTCTCTCTTACATTTCAGCCAGCAGTTGTTTCTCTTTTTGGAAAAAGGGTTGAGAAATCTCTTAAGAGGTAAAGTATGATAGAGTCAAAGGTAAAGATGGCAGAAGCAGAGATTACAGAAGAGCTTATAGAGGAGATGAAAAAAAGAAGAGGGAAGAAGCTTTATGTGGAAGATGTCCTTTTTCACGACAGGGCAACAAAAAGGGCAATAGAAAGGTTTGCAGATGCAATAGGAGATCCTAATCCTCTCTGGAGAGACAGGGAATATGCAAGGAATACTATATATGGAGACATAGTTGCACCACCTTCATGGATACTTTCTGTTCTTTCTGGTGTCCAGTTTGGATGGAAAGGTCTTGCAGGATTTCACATCTCAACTGAGATAAAGTTCTTTAGACCAATAATGCTTGATGATGTCCTGAGCTGTGAATCGGTATATGTAGGATTTGAAGGTCCAAAAAAGAGCAGATTTGCAGGAAAGGTTGTCATAGATACATTCAGAGAGAGGTATTTTAATCAGAAAGGAGAACTCATAGCAGTGTCTATAAGAAAGATCCTGAGAGCAGAAAGAAAAAGTGCAAGAGTTCGTTCTTATTATGAAGGAATAAAGCTTCCACATCCATGGAAAGAAGATGAGCTGAAGAAGATAGAAGAAGAGGTTATGAATGTGAAGATAAGGGGATCTGAGATAAGATACTGGGAAGATGTTAAAGTAGGAGAAGAGCTTCCAGATCTTGTAAAAGGACCAATTGGAATCATGGACATAATTTCTGCAATAAGTGTTGGACTTGCTCCTGCAAGGATATGTGGTCAGGCTGTTGCACTTGAGGAATACAGAAAAAGACCTGCATGGGCATTCCGTGATCCAGAAACAGGTGCAATGGAACCTCTTCTTGCGGTTCACTATAACAAAGAAGCAGCAAAGGCAATGGGTCTTCCATATCCATATGATCTTGGACCACAAAGACAGTGCTGGTATATACAGCACATAACAAACTGGATGGGAGATGATGGATGGCTAAAAAGCTGCTCTGCAGAATACAGAAGGTTTGTATTTCTTTCTGATGTTATCCGTTTTAAAGGAAAAGTCACAAGGAAGTATGTGGATGAAGAAGGTGAGCCTGTTGTAGAGATAGAAACGAATACATATAATCAGAGAGGGGAAAATGTCCTTATTGGAAAAGCAACAGTTGTCCTTCCATCAAAAAAGATGAATACACATCCAGTTAAAAAAAGACTTGGGAGGGAAGAAGATGGTAAGGGCTAAGCTATGGCTCAGATGTGCTGCTGTAGGAGATCCTGTAACTCCTGTTCTTGTAAGACCTGCTGTTTTGGGATGGGAAGGGAAGTTCAGGGACATATCACTTACCATAGAAAGACCTTTCAAGGCAGATGAGCTTTTGAGAAGGATGAAGGGATGGGTTACTGTGGATGTGGAAAAATTTATAGATATCGTAAAAAAATATGGATTTTTGAAACTACTTGATGAAAGATATGTTGTAATAGAGACAGAGACTGAAGAAGAGTTTGAAAAGATGAAGAAAGAGCTTCAGAAAAATTTTGAAGATCAGTTTGATCTGGAGAGGATGGTATGAGCTTTAAAAAAAGGATTCTTTGTATAGGTGCAGGATATGTTGGTGGAATTACAATGGCTGTTATTGCAAAAAAGTGTCCTGAATATAAAGTTACACTTGTTGATGTTGATCATGAAAAGATAGACAGGTGGAACTCAGATGATCTTCCTATATATGAACCAGGACTTTATGAGATAGTAAAAGAAAGAAGAGGGAAGAATCTCTTTTTTGTAAAGGATATGGAAAGGGCAATAAAAGAGGCAGACATAATATTTGTAAGTGTAAATACTCCTACAAAGACATTTGGAGAAGGAGCAGGCTATGCAGCAGATCTTCAATACTGGGAAAAGACAGCAAGAAAGATAAAGGAGTATGCAGATTCAGACAAGATAATAGTAGAAAAAAGCACACTTCCTGTAAGGACAGCAGAGGCAATGGAAAGGATACTTAAGGCAGGAAACAGAAGTATTCATTTTGAAGTAATATCAAATCCTGAATTCTTAGCAGAAGGAACAGCAATAAGGGATATGGAAGATCCTGACAGGGTCCTTATAGGATACAGGGATACAGAAGAAGGAAGAAAGGCAAAGGATGAGATAGTAGAGATTTATGCACACTGGGTTCCAAAGGAAAGGATAATAACTTCAAATATATGGAGTAGTGAGCTTGCAAAGCTTGTTTCAAATGCATTTCTTGCACAAAGGGTTTCTTCCATAAATTCTATTACTCCACTTTGTGAAAAGACAGAGGCAGACATCCAGGAGATAGCAAAGGCAGTTGGGATGGACAGCAGAATCGGAAGTAAATTCCTGAATGCAAGTGTGGGATTTGGTGGATCTTGTTTTAAAAAGGACATACTGAATCTTGTATACCTTTGCAGATACTATGGTCTTGATGAGGTTGCAGACTATTGGGAGGCGGTTGTAAGGATAAATGAGTATCAGAAGGAAAGGTTTGTAAAGATGATGATCTCTGCAATGTTTCATACACTTGTAGAAAAAAGGATATGCCTTTTTGGATTTGCATTTAAGGCAAATACAGATGATACAAGGGAAAGTCCTGCAATATATGTTGCAAAAAGGCTTCTTGAAGAAAAGGCATTTCTTAGGATAACAGATCCAAAGGCACTTGAAAATGCAAAAAGGGATCTAAAAGGGATAGATCAGAATGTGGAATACATAGAAGATCCATACATTGCAGCAGAAGACTGTGATGCAATAGCAGTTCTTACAGAATGGGATCTTTACAGAAGACTTGATTATGAAAGGATATACAGAAGTATGAGAAAGCCTGCATTTATATTTGATGGAAGAAACATACTTGATCACAGAAGACTTTTTGAAATAGGATTTAATGTATATCCAATAGGAAAAGTCCCTCTTACTCACTTTTAGCCATGGAAGAAAAGGTAATTCAGTTTAAAAGAGAAGGGCAGACTGTTGCTGAAAGAAGAAGGGAGCTTTTTTTAGAAAGACTGTTCAGTCTTCCTCCAGAAAAAGCACTTGACCTTATACTTTCTCAGCAAAATGCAAAAGAGCTTGTTCAGAACCTTCCTTCAGTTGACCTTTACTGGATCATAAAAAAGATAGGAGAAGATGATTCTATTCCCATTCTTGAACTTGCTTCAGAAGAGCAATGGCAATACATACTTGATATAGAAGTATGGGTAAGGGACAGGATAAACATAAGGAAGGTATCTGAATGGCTCAGGAGATTTATGAAAGCAGATGCTGAAAGACTTGCAAGATGGCTTATAACTGAAGAAATGGAAATGTTTACTTACTATTATCTCTACAGGATGCTTGACATAATAATTGCAACAGATGACAACATATACGACATTCCTGAAGACTACTTTACACTTGACGGAACATTTTATCTGAAGCTAAGAGATCCTGATCAGAGAGATCTTATTGAGACAATCCTAAAGCTTATAGCAAGTGAAAGCTTCCTAAGGTATCAAGCACTTCTTATGACATCAAGAGCAATTCTTCCTGCATCAACAGAGGAAGAGCTATATAGGCTTAGAAGTGTAAGGATTGCAGAATATGGTTTCCTTCCATTTGAAGAAGCAGTTGGAATATATGCCCCACTTGATCCAGAGGATCTTGTATTAGAAAAGAAGGACAGAAGAAAGGAGATAGTTTATGTTGATGATGAGGTAAAGGACATAATCCCATCTTTTCCAATGTATAGTCTTCAGCCTGTAGGCATATTTCAGCTTGCCTTAAGGAACATTAAAGACAATGTCCTTCTTGACAGAATAAAGCTTGAATTTGCTGGTCTTTGCAATCAACTTCTTTCTGCTGACGGACTTTCTATTGGAGGATATGAGGATCTTATAAAAGTCTGTAAAAAAGCAGCAGGTTATCTGAACATAGGTTTTGAAAAGGTATGTGGTAATGATGTAAATATGGCTATAGAGCTTATAAAGAAGAATTCACTTCATTCTATATTCAGAGTAGGATTTGGTATTGCACTTAGGCTGAGATGGGAAGTAGAAAGATGGATAAAAGAAAGCTGGTTTAGGAGTCAGGAGATAGACTTCAGTTTCTGGGGATCAGACGGAGAAATCCTTATAGGTCTTCTTAACAAAAAACCTCTTTATTATGTAGGAATAGAAGATGGAGAAGAATACAGACCTTTCCAGAGCCTGAAGGAAATAGAGGAATGCAGAAGTATCTTTTATAAGATAAAAGTCCTTGACAGGCTTTTTTCTGATCTTACATCGTTCTATCCAATTGAAAAAGGTCTTCTTAAAGATCCTACCATAACTTATGTCCCTTTTCTTTTCACATTCTGGGCAAGAAAGATATTGGAACTTGATCCTGGATTTTTACCAATAGATATGGATCAGGTAAGAAGGTTCTTTGAAAAACTCAGAGAAAAAGAAAGCCAACCTCCATATAGGATGGAAGGATTTAGGGAAAGATTTATAGAAGATATAAGCTGTTACTTTTCAGGAGAAAAAGAGGAAAAAAGGATTCTAAGGGATATACTTTCTTCTCTGTGGGATGAATTTAGAGAAGAATATGAAAATGTAGCTATAAAGGACTTAGATGAAAGATATATCAGGTTCATCCTTATCAGATAAATACCTCTGGCTTTCACTTTATCTTATAAAAGGCATAGGAAACTCAACATTTTTTCATCTTATAAGAAGTTTTTCTTGTGTTGAAGAGATATTCTGTTCTGATCAAAAAAGGCTTATCTCTTTGGGAATAAAAGAGGAAGTTGCAAGGAATATAGTAAAAAGGGTCTTTAAAAAAGATCCTGAAAAGGAGTTAAAAAGGATTGAAGAGGTTGGTGCAAGGATTATTACATATAATGATAAGACCTATCCTGAAATCTTAAGAAACATACACTATCCTCCTCCTGTCCTTTATGTAAAAGGAAGAGACATTCCAGAAGATAGTTTCCTTCTGAGCATTGTCGGATCAAGAATTCCAAGTCTTTATGGAATAAGGATTGCTGAAGATTTCTCTTATAGACTTGCAAAGATAGGAATAGGGATTGTAAGTGGAATGGCAATAGGAATAGACAGTTCTGCACACAGAGGTGCACTTAAAGCAGGGGGATATACTGTTGCTGTTCTTGGAACAGGTATAGATGTCGTTTATCCAAAAAGAAACAGTAAGCTCTTTGAACAGATATCAGAATCAGGAACACTCATAACAGAATTTACTACAGGAACACCTCCTGAACCAAAAAACTTTCCTATAAGAAACAGGATAATAAGTGGGTTGAGCAGAGGAGTCCTTGTCGTTGAGGCAACGAGAAAAAGTGGTTCTCTTATTACGGCATCATTTGCACTTGATCAGGGAAGAGAAGTATTTGCAGTTCCTGGAAATATAGATTCTGAAAGAAGCAGGGGAACGCACTTTCTTATAAAACAAGGTGCAAAGCTTGTTGAAGACATAGAGGATATACTTGAGGAGTTTGGGATAAGGATAGAGGAAAAAGAGTCTTTAAAACTGAGTCCTGAAGAAAAAAAGATATACGAGTGTCTGGATTATTATCAACCATTACATGTGGATGAGATCGTAAGAAAAACAGGATTTGATACAGCTTATGTCCTGAGTCTTCTTTTAAAAATGGAACTTAAAGGAGCTGTAAAACAGATTCCAGGAAAGATGTTTATAAAAGATGCTTCCAAGAGAGCTTAAAGAAGAAGCAGAAGAAAGGTATAAGGTCTTAAAAAAGATTGCAGGAGAAAGTATAGATAAAGAAAAGCTGAAAAAGATTATTTTATTGAGTGATTTTGTTTTTAATACAATCCTGAATTATCCTTCTAGTCTGGAAGTTATAGATGAGAAGATAAAAAAAAGGTTTGGAAAAGAGGATTACATAAGGAGGATAGGGGATTGTATAGAAGAGGAGATAGGTGAATTTAAAAAAAGGCTGAGAAGACAGAGAAATAAAGAGCTTTTAAGGATTGCATGGAAGGACATCGTGGAAGGATGTGATGTATTTGAGGTGATGAAAGAGCTTTCAGCATTTGCAGATGCCTGTATTCTAAGGACTATGGAATATACCTATAGGATGTATTCACACAGATTTGGTTCTCCTGCAGAAAAAGCTCAGACTTTAACGGTTATTGCTTTGGGAAAATTGGGAGGAGAAGAACTCAATTTTTCATCTGACATTGACATTATGTTTGCCTATCCTGAAGAAGGAGTAACATATAGCAAAATTACAAACAGTGAATTTTTTTCATATATGGCTCAATCAATTATCAACATATTAAGTGAACATACAGAAGATGGATTTGTCTTTAGAGTAGATACGAGACTCAGACCATTTGGAGAAAGTGGTCCAATAGTTATGAACTTTGATGAAATGGAAGATTATTACTATACATATGGAAGAGAATGGGAAAGATATGCACTTATAAAAGCAAGGGTTATAGGAGGGAATGAGGAGATTATACACAGGATCAGGAAATTTGTTTACAGGAAGTATCTTGATTATGGAGTATTTGAGGCATTAAGAGAGATGAAGGAGAAGATAGAATCAGAAACAAAGGATATGAGTATAGATGAGGATATAAAACTTGGGCCTGGAGGAATAAGGGAGATAGAATTTTTTGTTCAAGTCTTTCAGTTGCTTAGAGGAGGAATAGATCCTGAACTTCAAACACCAAGTCTGCTGAAGGCTATTTCTGTTCTTGGAGAAAAGGGATATCTTGACAAAAAGATCTGTTCTGGATTGATCTCTGCATATAGATTTTTCAGAAGACTTGAAAACAGGATTCAGCAATATAAGGATCTACAGACACACAGGCTTCCAAAAGAAAGGAAAGAAAGGATAAAATTAGCTTTTTCAATGGGATTTGAAGACTGGGATAGCTTTTTTAAAACTCTGCTTTATTGGTCCTCTTTTGTAAGAAAAAACTTTTCTCAGCTTTTAGGAAAAAAAGAAAAGACAGAAGACATCTTTGTGTCAATATGGAATACAGATGAAAGAGAAAAGAGAAAAAGGCTTCTTTCTTCTATTGGAGCATCAAAAAAAGTTGAGACAATAATTGATGAACTGAAACAGACAAGATACCTTGGACAGAATGCAAAAAGGATCCTTGATAAGCTTATGCCAGTCGTCTTAAAAAAGATCTTTAAAGAAGAGGAAAATGTATCTCTGGCAATATCCAGGATTATAAAAAGCATACAGACAAGGACAAATTATCTTTCTCTTCTTCTTGAAAATCCATCTGTTATTGATCATCTTATAAGACTTGCAAAAGAAAGCTCATGGATAATCTCATTTGTCTCAAAAAATCCTGCACTCTTAGATGAACTTATAGATCCAAGGACACTTTATAATCCACCAAGAAGAGAAGAGCTGAAAAGGGACATAAATAACAGGCTGAAGATGATTTCTGATTTAGAGGATCAAATAATACAGCTATGTCTTTTCAGACAGACAAACACACTTAGAGTTGCTGCAGCAGACATAGAAGGCGCTATTTCTACAGTTGAGGTAAGCAGTCTCCTTACGCATATAGCAGAAGTTGTCTTGGAAAAGGCTTTGGAGATTTCTATGAATAAATTTGGAAAAAAAGATGGATTTTGTATTATAGGATATGGTAAGCTTGGAGGAAGGGAACTCGGTTATAACTCTGATCTTGACATAGTATTTATCCATACAGAAGATCCATCCTCTTATATAAAAGTCTCACAACACATCCTCAAGCTTCTTACGACATATACAGTCATGGGAAAGGTATATGAAATAGACACAAGACTAAGACCAGATGGAAGTTCAGGAGTCCTTTCAGTAAACATCTCTTCATTTGAAAAGTATCAGTTAGAAAGGGCATGGACATGGGAACATCAAGCACTCCTTAGAGCAAGGGGGATATGTGGGGACAAGAAGGTCATGAAGGCATTTGAGGATATAAGATATAAGGTGCTTTCAAAGAAAAGAGAAAAAGGGAAGCTTTTTGAAGAAGTATGGGACATGAAAGAAAGGATAAGAAAAAATCTGTTAAAACCAGTAAAAGGTCTTTTTCACATAAAGTATGAAAGAGGTGGAATCATAGACATTGAATTCCTAATCCAGTATCTTGTTCTTCTTAATGCACATCTTTTTCCTGAGATCCTGAAAAGGAGATCTCACATTCATTTCATAGAAGAGCTTGTAAGGGTATCTGTTATGGATAAGGAAGATGGAATCTTTCTGAAGAATGCTTATATTGAGCTGAGGTCTATGCTAAACAGGCTCTCACTTCAGGAAAAGCCATTTAGAGTTGAAAGAGAAAGGGTTTGTGAGATAGCTGAAAAGGTGGAAAGGCTATGGGAAAAATATTCCTGATATTTTTTTTACTGTTTTCGTATGGTTTTTGTGAAGATGAACATGTGGTTTTATTAAAAGAGTTTGAGAAGATATTTTATTTTGAAGATGGATCATCAATACATGAGGATGAGGTATTTCTGAAGGTATTGGACAAGAAAGGTGTCATAAGAGAACAGGTTCAGGTATTTTATCAGAACAGACACTATTCTGAACTAAAGATAGAACACCTTGAAGTCATAAAGAAAGATGGAAGAAGGATAGATGTTGATGTAGAAAGAAACAGTAAAGAAGAGATGTTTGAGGTTGAGGAGAACATATATGATCCAAACAGGAAAGTCTTAAAGGTATTTGTTCCTTGTCTGAGCCCAGGAGATGTGATTCACTGGAAGATAAAAGAAAGAAGGTTTAAGGAGATAATTCCTGGACAGATATATGGAATGGTAATAATTCAGAGAGATTTTCCTGTGAACTATTACAGGCTTGAGCTTATGTTTCCAAAAGAAAAAAGATTAAAGTATCTGATAAAGAATAAGGCAGGAAAGGTAAAGTTTTATCATGAGATAATAAATGGAAAAAAGAGGCTTATATGGGAATTTAAAGATGTTCCAAAACTTGTTCCAGAACCAAATATGCCCCCTTTTCACAAAGTAGCAATGAGACTACTTTTTTCAACAATCCCTTCATGGAAGGATGTATCAAGATGGTATTTTGAACTTGTAGAGCCAAAGCTTAAGCCTTCTGAAGAGATTGTAAAAAAAGTAAGACAGCTTATAAAGGGAAAAGATGATATGGAAAAGATAGCTTCTCTTTATTATTTTGTTTCCAGAAAGATAAGATACTTAGGGATAATAGCAGAATCAAAAAGACCTGGCTTTGAACCCCACGATGTAAACCTTACATTTACGAGGAAATACGGAGTATGCAGAGATAAAGCTGCACTTCTTGTCTGTATGCTCAGGATAGCTGGTTTTCGTGCTGCACCTGTGCTTGTAAGTATTGGAGAAAGGCTTGATGAAGAAATTGTCGTTCCTTATTTTAACCATGTAATTGTGGCTGTATTAGATGAACTTGAAAGACCTTTCATCTTTCTTGATCCTACATCTGAAACAAGCAAACAGTTTCTCCCTGATTATGACAGAAATTCATCTTATCTTATTGCACATAAAAAAGGTTCTTACTTAGGGAAGATTCCTCCTCAGACCCCAGAAGAAAACCTTTTTTTGATAAAGATAAAAGGAAGACTTAAAAAAGATGGATCTTTTTTTGGAAAAATAGAAGGAATAAGCTTTGGTTTTTCTGATACAGTAATAAGGTCAATCTTTATGAATAAGAACAGAGAAGAAGCAGAAAGGTTTTTGATAAGGTTTCTCAAAGGAAAAAGAAGGGACATGAAAATTGAGGATATAGATTTTTCTGATCCGGATAAAAGAGAGGTAAATTTTCACTTCTCCTGTTCTTTTAAGATAAAAAATGCTACTTTTTCCAAAGGAAAATGGACATTTTTTTGGCCCATAAGTTCAACAGAATATCTTGGACTTCTTGACAGATGGATCCTTGAAAAAGCTGATATGAACAGAAGAAGGTTTCCAATAAGATTTGGGTATGTATTTGCAAGTAAAATTGTAGAAGAAATAGAATTTGAAGAGAAACCAAAGAGGATAAAGTTTCCTGTTATGCAGAATCATCAAAATAAACTGTTTTCTCTTTGGACATCATTTGAGATACAGGATTCTGAAATAAAAATAACAAGATATCTCAGCTTAAAAAAGTTAGAAGTGCCAGCTGATGAATATTCCCTGATATTAAGACTAAAGCATGACTTAAAATATGAAGCATTTCTTCCTATAAGACTATGCTATTGAAAATAGCACTATTTTTATTTTTTCTGACATCTTCTTGTCTTTCTCAATCAGTTTTTGAAAATGCAGATGCAATAAATAATTATGTCAGAAAGCTGTATAGAATAAATCCAGATGGAAGCTATAGGCTTTTCTTAGAAATGCAGATTGAGATAAAGACATATAAGGGAAAGAAAGAATGGGCAGATTTTAAATATCCATATAACAGCCAGTATCAGGAAGTGTTTATAAGAAAAGCAAGGACAATACTTCCTTCAGGAAGAGTAAAGGAGGTAACAGAAAAAGAAATTCACGATATTTTAGATCCATCAACTTCTGAAAGCTCTCTTTATTCAAAAGCAAGACTAAAGGTCATAAACTTCCCTTCAGTAGAAATAGGATCAAAGTTAGAAATCAGAATTGAATTGTTGTCAAAGATAGGATTCTGGGCTAAGGAGAACTTTAGACTCCTGAATCCTACAAGAGAAAAGAAAGTCATACTGGATGTCCCTTCTCATATGAAGCTTACTGTAAGTATAAAAGATCCTAAGGTGAAGTTTGAAAAGAAGAAAAAAGGAGAAAGGGTTATCTATATATGGGAAGGAAGAGATCTTCCTAAGTTGTATGATGAGCCAAACAGCCCTGAAATAGAAAATCAGCCCTTTTGTCTTCTTGTATCAAGCTTTGGATCATGGAAAGATGTAGCAAATTTTTTTAAGAATTTTTTTAAGTTACAAAGGAAAATAAGACCTCCTTCCTGGGCAAAGAAAGATCCTGACCTCTGTTACATGCTTCTTCTGAAACACATAAACTTATATCCTCTTGACCTTTTTAAAAGTTCCCTTATTCCTCAGGATCCATATCTTACATTAAAAAAAGGATATGGAAGTTCAATTGATCTTGCTTTTCTTTTTTACAGCATACTCAAGTCTCAAGGAAAAGATGTAGACCTTTTTCTTGCTAACAAAAGAGGTCTTTTTATTTTAAAAGAAAGCTATTTTCCTGAACTTTTTGATCAGATCCTTGTTTATACAGATGGAAAATTTTATTCCTTTTCTGAAAGATACCTTTCACCTGGTTTTACAGGTTCTGAAGGAACACTTGGACTTAGTATAAAAGAAGGAAGGCTAATAAAGATTCCAGAAGGAGAGAATAAAAAAAGGAGAGAAATAAGTATGAGTATATCCTCTGAAGGGGCTTATGGAAAGGTGAAAGATGAGTTCTGGGGAATATATGCTTCTCAGATAAGGAGATCATTTAGGTATCTGAAAGGAGAAGAGTTAAAGATAAGGATTTCAAAATACATCCATTCTATGGATCCTTTGGCAAAGGTTAAGGATTTTAAGATAGAAGATCTGAAAAAGAAGGTAGAAATTTCTTTTTCATTCTTGACAAGTAATCCTTTTATGAGATCTGAAGATCTTCTTCTCTTTCCTATACCTGAACCAGATATCATTTCACACCTAAGCAGACTTCTCACTAAAAGAAGATATCCTCTTTTTATTCCAAGGACAAAAACAGAGATCTTTAAGCTAAAACTCATCTTACCTGAAGGTATAAAACCAGTATTTATTCCTTCTTCTTTTGGAAAGGAAGGTCCTCTTTGTTGGGATATAAGATACAGGTTAAGAAAGAATTGTCTTGTTTTTCTGAGAAGATTGACATTAAAAAGGAGTATGATCCCTGTTGAAGATGTAAAGGAGGTCTTGGAAAAGACAGAGATGCTCTGTTCAATAAAAAACAGGGTATTGATTTTTGAATATGAGACTGGAAGTAGTAATAAAGGGAAAAGATAAAGTTTTGGAAGACAGTATAAAAGATCTGGGGAGGAGATTCTTTATAGAAAGGGTCAAAGGATATCTACTTTTTTCCTTTCCTATAAAGGATGAAACTGAGATAGACAAGATCCTAAAATACATAGAAGATAAACTTCCTGAAGATTCTGAAATAATAAATACTTCCTTATCTTTCAGAAAAGAGCTGGATCTTCACGGATACAGGATAACTATAGGAGCTGAAAAAAAGAGAACAGAGGAAAAAGAGATCATTTTAAAGAAAGGGCTTGCATTTGGAGGCTTTCATCCTACCACAAAGATGTGCCTTCAGCTCCTTTTAGAAGCTGTAAGAAGAGGTTTTATTATAAGGACTGCACTTGACCTTGGAACAGGAAATGGAATTTTAGCAATCATGGCAAAAAAGCTTGGGATAAATAAGGTATTTGCGGTTGATATAGATTATGAAGCATGTGTTGAGTGTAAAGAGAATGCAGGCATTAATGATGTTGAAATAGGTATAGTCTGTGGAGATCAGGATTGTATAAAAGGAAGATTTCAGCTTGTCCTTGTAAATATCATATTTCATGTAACTGAAAGGATAATGGATAGGATAAAGGAGATGGTTGAAAAAAAAGGGCTTCTTATAATTTCAGGATTTATCAGTTCAAGGAAAGATGTGATTAAGGATAAATTAAAAGAAGATGGGATTTTTATAGAAGAGAAAGAAGATGAGGGATGGGGAGCAATATTATGGCAAAAAGAATGAATCATGTCTCCATTTTGATATCTTGTATACCCATGGACTTAGTTTTCTGTTCATCAATTCTGCTTCTTTCATAATCTTCTTTTCTTTTCCTTCATAGAGGACAGAAACCTTCATGTAACATTCATCTTCCTTACAGCTCTTACTTGGAAATATCCTTATTATCATACCATTCAGAAGCCTATATTCTACATAAGAATCCTCTTCTATACCTACTTCTTTCATGCTTTTTGAAGGATCAACTACATCATCTATCCTGAGATAATCCAGTCCTTCTTTTAGCTTTTCTATGACATCTTTTTTCAGCTTTCCTTTTATAAGCTTAAAATTTCCTTTTTCTCTTACAAGGACATACTTCACCTTTCCTTTTTTATACCCTTTTATCTTCCCTATTTCATCTTCCTTTATGTCTAAAAGATCAAGCTTTATCCATTCTCCTGGTCCCTGTATAAGTGAAGTGAAATATTGGTCTATAAGATATACGGTATCTCCTATTCTTATGAACTGCCCTTTTGGAAAACCATCTTTTTCCGTTCTCATTGCCTTTCCAAATATTATCTTTTTTATCAAACCTCCTTCCTTATCCTTCAATATCAGACATCTTCCCTTCTCTTCTTCTTTTCCATTTTCCTCTGGATCAAGAAGAGAAAGTCTTTTCAAAGTATCTTCTTTTGCTTTAAAGACCTGCCCTACAGTTACACCTCTCAGTTTTTCTATCAGCTCATATATTTGAGAAAAGTCTGCAAAGTATCCAAAATGTTCTTTTACAATCCAATCCCCATCCTTTCTTATAAGAGTTACATTTATTCCCTCAGGACTTATGATGTCTATCTCGGATATCTTTTCCAGTGGAATATCTGAAAATATGTGCAGACCTAAGGTCTTTTTATATGACCTGTTTTTATACTTCCCTAAGAATAAGACAATTCCTAAAAGAGCTAAACAAAAGACAGAAAGTAAAATTATATTCCTCATCTTTTTGTCTTCCTCTGTCTGTATATAGCAAGACCTATTCCTGCAAAAGAGATAAAAAGTGGCATAAGGAAGATGTTTATAAATTTAAGTATCATACCAAGTCTTTCTATATCTGCCCTGAGTGTCTTTCTTACTTCCCTTAATTCATGCTGGATCCTTATCTTTTGTTCTCTAAACCTTTGAATCTCTTTTTCAAGCTCAGAAGATAAGACAAGTTTTCCCGATTCTTTCCTTTTCTTCTCTAACTCCTTCAGTCTCTCATTTATTATCTCTGCCTGCTTTTCAAGCTCCTTTTCCTTTTCAAGCCATTTTTTTTGAGCTTTTGCCTTAAGCTCAAGAACCTTTTTAAAAGGTCTTTCAAATCTTCCTCTTGTTCTTATACTTATAAGATCCTCTGTCCCTGTAAGATACTCACAGGCATTCAAAAGAAAGTTCAGATTATCATTAAATATCCTGCTTATGACAAGACCAAAGATCTGTGTCTTTTCTACATAAAAGTCATCATTTAAGAAATCACTATCTGCAACAACTATTATAGCAGAACTTTTTTTTGCTTCTTTTATGTGATCTTTCTTGGAGAAACCTTTTGGAGGAGAAGAAAAAGCAGATTTGAACCTTCCTCTGATAAGCACTGCAATAGGATATTCTTTCCCTTTAGGTTTTACTCTCTTTCTTACAAATTCACTTCCCATTCCCACAATAAACACACTTATGGTATCAGAAGACTTACTTGAGTGGATAAGTGTCTCAAAAGAGATATCCTTCTTTTTTTTCTCTATATACCCTGCAATAGGAAAAAGCATATTCTCCAGACCAGAAGTTATAACACTTTCTTTACTGAAAGAACCTTCTCTTGCTGTTATGACCACAGGACTTTCTTTTATCAAATTACCTGATCTTACATATGTTGCCTGTTCTATATCTGCCACAGCCTTATCTTGAACAACACTTATCCCCCATGAAGAGAATAGATCTTCTAAACCTGTCCTTAGACCAATGTCAGGTGTTTCAGTTGATATGCAATACGGATCTGTAAGGATAATGGCATTTTTTCCTGAAAGGATGAATTGATCTATGGCATATTCAAGGTTTTTGTCTATCTTTTTAGGATGAATTATAAGCAAGAGGTCTGTATCAGGATCTATCCTTTTTACATCTTTCTTAATCTTTCTCACTTCATACATCTTTCTCAGCTCCTTTACAAAAAGCCATTCTTTTTTTTCAAATACAGGAAGAAAACTCAGTATCCCTATCACTTTTTTCTTTGGATTTTGTAGCTTATATATAGCCTGAGTTACTTTATACTCCAGAAGCTCTTCTTCTGAAGGATCAAGAAAGGGAATCCTTTCTATCCTTTCTTCTGAAAGAAATACAAGCCCACAGTATATCTTTTCTCCTCCTTCTGTCTCAATTCCTCTAAGTCCATATTTTTCTGCCCATTCTTCTTCCTCACTGTCAGGCTTTGGATCATATACTTCCAGTCTTATCTTTCCTCTTCCTTCTTTTTCATACTCTTCCAAAAATTCTTTTACCCTTTTTGCATAAAGTTTTATGTATGCTGGGACAGATGGATTGCTTTTACTGTAGAAAAACTTTATGGTAATGGGTGTCTTTATTTTAGATATTATGTTCTTTGTTCCTTCTGAAAGTGTATAGAGTTTTTCTTCAGTTATGTCCCACCTTAGGTTTGCATAAGATAAAAGGACATTTATGAGTATGAGTAAAAAAAGAAGTAAAGAGACTTCTATTACTGAAACTGCAATCCTTTTTATGTCCTTCCTTTCTTCCATACTATTCCCTGTAGTTTTGAAGGATGGTTTTTGTAAGGTATAGCATGAAGATTATTACTGAAATGAAATAAACAATGTCTCTCAGGTCTAAAACACCCCTTTGTATTGACTCATAATGCGTCATAAAGCTTATGTTAGCAAGGAAGTCTATTATCCATGAAGGAGCCCAGCCTGAAAAGAATTCTGTAATTGGAGGCCATCCAGAAAGCACAAAAAAAAGGCATATTACGACAGAAATTATAAAGCTTATAACCTGATTTCTTGTAATAGATGAAGTAAAGCAGCCTATACTGAGATATGCTCCTGCCATAAGAAGACTTCCAAGATATGCACAGAAGATTACACCAAGATCAGGATCCCCTAAATACAGAACAGTAAGAACTAAAGGAAATGTGAAAAAAAGGCAGATTGCTATAAAGATCCAGGCAGAAAGAAATTTTCCTAAGACTGCTTCCATACTTGTAATAGGAAGTGTAAGAAGAAGCTCAACTGTTCCAAGTCTTCTTTCTTCTGCCCAAAGCCTCATGGATACAGAAGGGACAAGAAAGAGATAAATCCAGGGATGCCATTGAAAGAATGCCCTTAGGTCTGCCTGTCCCAATTCATAAAAATGGCTTACAGAGAATGTAAAAAAACCACACAGCATGAGAAATATGACCATGAATACATAAGCAACAGGAGAAGTAAAGTAACATAAAAGCTCTTTTTTTGCTATTGAAGATATGTTCCTGAGGTTCATTTTCCTAAGGTAATCTTTCTGAAGACCTCATCCAGTCTTCCCTGCTCCACAAAAAAATACCTTATCTTTTTCTTTGTCTTTTCTCTGAGATATCCTATTATGGAACTTACAAAATCAGCTCCTGGTTTTTCAGGATATATGATAACAGAATCAAGACTCGTTTTTTCTACATTCCTTATTCCAGGAAGCTTCTTCAGGCTTTTCAAAAATTCATCATCTATCTCTTCCTGAAAAGATACCCTTACAGCACCATAATAAGATGACCTTTTTTTAAGACCATCAGGAGTATCATCTACAAGAATCTTTCCATTACTTATTATAATTGCCCTTGTGCAGACAGCTTCTACTTCTTCCAGTATGTGAGTAGAAAGGATGATGGTTTTTTTTTCTGACAGCTGTTTTATCATGTTTCTTACTTCATGTTTTTGATTTGGATCTAATCCGTCTGTAGGTTCGTCAAGGATAAGGTATTCTGGATCATGGATAAGGCTTTGTGCAAGACATACTCTCTGTTTAAATCCCTTAGATAATGTGCTTATTGACTGATACATCACATCAGAAAGAAAGCATCTTTCAAGTATCTCTCCTACCCTTCTTTTTTTCTCCTTTCCATAAAATCCCCTTATCTCTGCTATAAACTCCAAAAAACCCAAAACGGTCATATCCGGATATACAGGAGCATTTTCTGGAAGATAGCCTATCCTTTTTTTTGCCTCAACCGGATTTTCAACTATATCATAGCCTCCTATCAGTGCTGTTCCAAAGGTAGGAGTAAGGAAGCCTGTTATCATTCTCATTGTAGTTGTTTTTCCTGCTGCATTTGGACCTAAAAAACCAAGGACTTCACCTTTTTCTACACAAAAGCTTACATTATCTACAGCTACCTTTTTTCCAAATATCTTTGTAAGATTCTTTACCTCTATCATTTTATATAAAAAAAAACCCGCCTCCCGGAAAGGAGGCGGGTCTGTTTTCAGTCAGTTTAGAACTCTTCTACGCTTCCTGGTGTTGGTGTCTTTTCTTCTTTCTTCTCAGGTTTTTCAGCAATCATTGCCTCTGTTGTAAGGAGAAGACTTGCTACTGATGCAGCATTCTGGAGAGCAAGTCTTATTACCTTTGTAGGATCAATTACTCCTGCCTTTACAAGATCCTCATATTCACCTTTTTCTGCATTAAATCCAAATGCACCTTCACCCTGTTTTACCTTTTCTACTACAATTGATCCTTCAAATCCTGCATTATTTGCAATCTGTTTAAGTGGTTCTTCAAGAGCCTTCTTTACAATCTCTGCTCCAAGCTTTTCTTCTTCACTGAAGTCACTTAGATCCTCAAGTGCCTTCTGTGCTCTTATGTATGCAACTCCACCACCAGGAACAATTCCTTCCTCAACTGCTGCCTTTGTAGCATTCAGAGCATCCTCTACACGATCCTTCTTCTCCTTCATTTCTGCTTCTGTTGCAGCTCCTACACGGATTACTGCAACTCCACCAATCAGTTTTGCAAGACGCTCCTGAAGCTTTTCTCTATCATAGTCACTTGTCGTCTCTTCTATCTGCAGTCTTATCTGCTTTACTCTAGCTTCTATAGCTTCCTTGCTTCCTCCACCTTCTATAATCGTAGTATTGTCTTTGTCTATTATGATCTTCTTTGCTGTTCCAAGATCATCAAGTGTTACATTTTCAAGTTTTACTCCAAGGTCTTCACTTATTACCCTTCCTCCAGTAAGGATTGCAATGTCTTCAAGCATTGCCTTTCTTCTTTCACCAAATCCTGGAGCCTTTACTGCTGCACACTTAAGTGTTCCACGAAGCTTGTTTACTACGAGTGTTGCAAGTGCCTCTCCTTCTACATCTTCTGCTATGACGAGAAGTGGTTTTCCTGATCTTGCAACCTCTTCAAGTATTGGAATAAGATCCTTCATTGAGCTTATCTTCTTTTCATGGATCAGGATAAATGCATCTTCAAGGTGAACCTCCATCTTTTCAGCATCTGTAATGAAGTATGGGCTTAGATATCCTCTGTCAAACTGCATTCCTTCTACTACTTCAAGTGTTGTCTCCATTCCCTTTGCTTCTTCTACTGTAATTACACCTTCTTTTCCTACCTTTTCCATTGCCTCTGCTATGATTTCACCTATTGAAGGATCGTTGTTTGCAGATATTGTTCCTACCTGTGCAATCTCTTTCTTTTCTCTTGTAGGTGTTGAAAGCTTCTTCAGTTCTTCAACAACCTTTGCCACTGCCTTGTCTATTCCTCTTTTCAGAGCCATTGGATTTGCACCAGCAGCAACAAGCTTGCTTCCTTCCTTATAGATTGCCTGTGCAAGGATTGTTGCTGTTGTTGTTCCATCTCCTGCAACATCTGATGTCTTTGATGCAACCTCTTTTACCATCTGTGCTCCCATGTTTTCAAACTTGTCTTCAAGCTCTATCTCTTTTGCAACAGTTACACCGTCTTTTGTTACCTTTGGTGAACCAAATGCCTTTTCTATAAGGACATTCCTTCCTCTTGGACCAAGTGTTACTTTTACTGCATTTGCAAGTGTATCAACTCCCTTCATTATCTTCTCTCTTGCCCGGACATCATATGTAATCTGCTTTGCTGTCATAGCCTCCACCTCCTTAATTTAGTCTTCAAGAATTGCAAGGATATCATCTTCTCTCATAATCAGATACTCAACACCATCTATCTTTATTTCATTTCCTGCATATTTGCTAAAAAGAACCTTATCATTTACTTTTACTTCCATAGGAATCCTTTCTCCTTTATCATTTAACCTTCCTGGACCAACTGCTATAACTTTTCCCTGCTGTGGTTTTTCTTTTGCTGTATCAGGAATAATGATTCCTCCTGGAGTCTTTTCTTCTTCCTCTATCCTCTGAACCAGAACCCTATCATACAGAGGTTTTACCTTCATACTTCTACCTCCTTCAGTATTTTTTTGAAGAAACCTTAAGAGGATTTTTGTTTACCAAAAGATAAACATACTTTTTCTGTTGTCAAGGGGAGGAAAAATATTATAGTGAAAAAAAAGTATGTTTCTTGAAGGGAAAATAGCTGGTAAAAAGGAAGAGAGATTTATAACGAAGTGGTATGGAAGGATAAAGCTGAAATTAGAAAAAGGAGAAGAGATTATTCTTCCTTGTGCAGGAGTAATTTCTCAATGGCTTTATGATGGAGAAAAAGTAGAAGTTGAGATAGAGGATTTAAAAAATCCTAAATTTGAAAACTACAGTCTTTGGAGAACATATGAAGGAGAGAAGATAAAGGTATGGCCTCCTTTTGAGGAGATAAGGAGGATATCTATACCTGATCCAGTAAGAAGAGGTATCCTTTATTCTTATAATCTCAGGATAAGGGAGGCTGTAAGAAAGACAGATTTTGAAAACATCGTAGAACTTGAACAGTATCATTATGCATCACAAAAGGAAGTTATAGGGATTTGGAAGTGTAGCTCTTGCAATACATACATACAGGCAAATGTAAAACCGATCTGCAAAAATTGTGGTTCTGACAGAGATGTAAATATATTTGAGATAAAAGGTTCTCTTCCTACTTCAAGATTCCTTATCTTAGAGCTTGAATCAAAGAAGAAGTATGAACCAGAGGTTATAGGATATGTAAGGGTTGATCCTCCTGTTCCAAAGATGAACAGACGTATTTCTGAAGATCAGATCATAAAGGACATAAGAGAAAAAGTATTTCCTCCTGAATGGATCTCTCCTCTTTTTCATTTTGAAAAAGACATTGAAGATGCAAGATGGAAGGCAATTTTTAAGACAGCTACAGCCATAACAAGGATAGCAAGGGTTGTCATTCATCCAGACTACAGAGCAGACGGTCTTGGAAAGATAGCTGTAAGTGCAGCAATTGATTGGATAAAAGAAAGAAGGGTTCCTGAGATGAAAAAAAAGAAGGAGCTTATAGAAGTTATAGCACAGATGGCAAGATTTAATCCTTTCTTTGAAAAAGTTGGATTTAAGTATCTTTGGGATACAGGTTCAGGAAGACCAGTCCTTTATTTTCCTATCTCTGAAAGGGCAAAAAAGATAATTGATGATTTTTTAGAAAAGGACAAACTTGCTTCAAAACATAAAGGAAAGCTTTACAGAAGCTCATATGGAAAAGTAGAACCTATAGCTGGAAGTATCGTATTTGAGAATGTATCAAAGTTCTTTGAAAACAGACTTGATCTGGAAAACATTCCAAAAAATCTTAAAGAACTTTTAGAAGACTTTGGTGTATCTGAAAGAAGGATACAGAGAAGGGTTTTAAGTAATGTGAATGTAAAGATAGAACCAAAAAGCATTGTTGCACTTATTGGGGCTTCAGGTGCAGGAAAGACGACATTTTTAAGACTTATCGTAGGAAGGGTTTTAGGTCTTGGAGATGAGAGATTTAAAGTAAATGATGGAAACATATATATTCCTGAAAATGTAAAAATAGCAGTTCTTATTCCAGGAGAATTTGAACCAGATTTTAAAAAAGAAAAGTCCATAATAGAGCATATATATGAAAAGACAGAAGATGAAAAAAAGGCAGTTGAAATTCTTAACAGATGTGGTCTTTCTGATGCAGTCCTTTACAGAGCAAGATTTTTTGAACTTTCAACAGGACAAAAAGAAAGAGTAAAGATTGCCTCACTTCTTGCAGAAAGTCCAAATCTTCTTATAATTGACGAACTGGCATCTCATCTTGATCTACTTACTGCAATGAGGGTAACGAGAAGACTTTCTTCACTTGTAAAACAGTCAGGAATTACTATGATATTTTCAACTCATAGAGCAGAAGTCCTCAGAGCATCTTCTCCTGATAAGATCCTTTATGTAGGATATGGAAAAGTAAAGGAAGATGCTTCTTTTTAAGAAGAGATTCATAGAACCTATACTTACTGGAAAAAAATGGCAGACAAGGAGGCTGAAGAAACCAAAGCTAAAAGTAGGAGGAATATATGCTTGTAAAACGAGCAGGTTTAGCTCTGCATTTGCTTATGTCCAGATAACAAAGATAAGGAAACAGAGACTTTATGACATAACTGATGCAGAAGTAAAGGCAGAAGGAATGGAAACAAAGGAGGAGTTTATAAAGGTCTTCAAGGAAATATATAATCTTCCATCTTCAGCAAATCCTGAAGTATGGGTAATTGAGTTTAAGCTTATCAGGTAATGAGAAAAGAAAAAGCTGTCTGGATCCTTATATTCCTCTTTGCTTCTTTCATATATTTTCCTACAGCAGTAAGACCAATAAGAGATGCAGAGTCAAAATATGTTGAAATTCCAAGGGAATTCTTTGTAAGTGGTGATTGGCTGTCTCCTAAGCTTGATTTTGTAAATTACTACACAAAACCTCCTTTCAGTTTTTGGATAACAGCCATAGGATATAAGATTTTTGGTATAAGTCCTTCTGTTGCAAGAAGTATAAACATAATCTGGGCTTTCCTTTGTTCTCTCCTTTTGGGTATATTTGCTGAGGAACTTTTTGGAAGATGGATTGGTCCTATAACATCTGCCATCTTTCTTCTTATATCAGAAGTATTTGCTTATTGTTTAGATGCAGGAATAGAGTTTTCTCTTATATTTTTCATCATAAGTTCAATCCTTTTCTTCTGGAAATACTGGGAAAAGGGAAAAAAGGTCTATCTTCTTTTTTTCTATTTATCCATGGGACTTGGATACATGACAAAAGGACTTCTTGGATTTTGTATCCCTTCAGCTGTCATATTCTTTTTTCTTCTTTTTACAAAAAAACTACACAAGCTCTTTGAGATAATCTATCTTCCTGGAATAACCCTTTTTCTTGTCTTAGTTCTTCCATGGACCTTGATTATGTCCTTAAAAGATCCTGACTTTTTCAGCTACTTCATAATAAATGAACATATCGGAAGGATTACTGGACAAAGAGACACAAAAGAAGCAATTTTCCCCACATCCTCTTTTTTAGCTCATGTTGCAGGAGAATTTTTCCCCTGGATTATGTATATCCACATAATAGCAAAAAGACTTTTTTTTGGCATAAAAGAAAAAGAAGAGAAGTTTATACTTCTTTTTGTCTGGTCAGCCATCCCCCTTTTGCTCTTTTCTATATCTAAGAACAAAGTAGACTTTTATGGACTACATGTATATCCTGGCCTGACAGTTGTCCTTTCTTATGAGATAAAAAGGCTTTTTGAAAAAAGAGAAAATCTTGGTTTATGGGCATATCCATGGATTTTCGTCTTTATCCTATCAGCTATCTCTTTTTTCATTATAGGTATTAAACCAGACCTTTTTGACATTCCTTCTGTTTCTGTTGCAAGATTCTTTCTTCTTATCTCATCTTTTTTTGGTCTCTTTATCTTCATTTTACTTAAAAAAGGAAGACTTAAGCTTTCATCCTTCCTTATCTCTCTATATATGCTTCTTTTTTTCTTATGCACAGAAAGGATGTATATAGCAGATTTTGATAATGATTCCATGAAGTTTGCAACAGATGTTTTAAAGAAGGTAAAAAAGGATTACCCTATCTTTTGTAGTAATCTTCCTGAGTTTTCTCATGTTGCTATAGTTAATTTCTATACAGGAAAGAAGGTTTATATACTGAGAGGAAAAGAGAATCTTCCAGGATATGAAGAAAGGAGAAGGCTTTATATTGATGATAAAGATTTTTTGAGGATCTTAGAGGAAAAAGGGAAGGCTTTTATAATTGGAGATACAGAAGATGTAAAAGAAAGACTAAGGAGACTTGGACTCAGATATAAAATACTCTGTTCTTCGTCTAATAGATCTCTTTTCCTTGTTCAAAAGTAGAGGCATTATGGAAAAGATAGACCTGGAAGAAAAAAGCAGAAAAAGGACATATCTTATTGTTTTTTTCCTGTTATTCTTCTTTTTTTTGATCTTCTTTCTAAAAAGAAACTCTGGCAGTTCAATTAAGTATATAACACAGAAGGTAAAGAGAGGAGATCTCGTTATAACTGTTACGGCAACAGGAAATCTTCAGCCTTTAAATAAAGTAGAAATAGGAGTTGAGGTATCAGGAACAATTGAGAAGATCTATGTGGACTATAATGATCATGTAAAAAAGGGTCAGATACTTGCAAGACTTGATCTTTCAAAATTTGAAGCTCAAGTTTATAGAGCAGAAGCAAGACTTAAAGCAGCACAGGCAGAACTGAAAAAAGCAGAAGCAGAACTTCAGCTTGCAAAGATAAGGATAAGGAGGCTAAAAAGAGCTTACAGGCTTAGTCACGGAAAAGTTCCTTCAAAGGAAGAGATTGATGAAGCAGAAGCAAAACTAAAGATAGCTGAGGCAAAGGTTGAATCTGCAAAAGCAGAAATTTTTGCAGCAAAGGCAGATCTTAAATATTACACAACAGAGCTTTCAAAGGCTATAATATATTCACCAATAGACGGGATCGTCCTTGCAAAACATGTTGAAGAAGGACAAACTGTAGCAGCAAGATTTCAGACACCTGTCCTTTTTACACTTGCAGAAGATCTAAGGAAGATGGAGCTTCATGTAGATATAGATGAAGCAGATATTGGAAAAGTAAAAGTGGGACAGCTTGCAGAATTTACTGTAGATGCATATCCTGAAAAGGTTTTCAGGGCAAAGGTAAAAGAGGTCAGGTTTTTTCCAAAAATAGTTGAAGGAGTTGTGACATATGAAGCAATTCTTGAAGTAGATAATCCGGATCTTCTTCTCAGACCAGGAATGACAGCAACTGCAAAGATAATAGTCAAACAAATAAAAGATGCTATACTTATTCCAAACAAAGCTCTCAGATTCAGAATGCCAAGGATAAAGAAAGAGAAAAGGAAAAAAAGCTTCCTTTCAATGATAATACCTCATCCTCCATTAAGATCAGAGGTCTTTAAGGAAGAAAAAAAAGACAGGATATGGATTCTGAAGAATGGTCGTCCTGTAGAAGTATCTATAAAAACAGGAGAGACAGATGGAATTGTGACTCAGGTCCTTTCTGATAACATAAAACCAGGAACAGAAGTCATTGTTGGAATCAAAAGATGAAACCTATCGTAGAGCTTATTTCAGTAAGAAAGGTCTATGGATCAGGAAAGGCAAAAGTTGAGGCTTTAAGGGGAATAAATCTGAGAGTATATCCTGGGGAATTTGTTGCTATAATGGGACCAAGTGGATCTGGAAAGTCAACTTGTTTAAATATAATTGGTTTTCTGGATAAGCCGACTTCTGGCTTTTATGTATTTAATGGAATCAGGACAGAAAGGCTTACAAAAAATCAGATGGCACTTATAAGAAGATACTATCTTGGATTTGTATTTCAAGGATATAACCTCTTAGAAAGGACATCAGCTCTGGAAAATGTAGAACTTCCTCTTATATATCAGGGAGTTCCAGAAGCTGAAAGGAGAAAAAAAGCACTTTTTGCTCTTGAAAAAGTTGGACTAAAAGGTTTTGAAGATCATACACCAGCTGAACTTTCAGGAGGACAGCAGCAGAGAGTAGCTATTGCAAGGGCAATCGTAACAGATCCTATCCTTCTTCTTGCAGACGAGCCTACAGGTAATCTTGATACAAAAAGGAGTCATGAAATAATGAAGCTTCTTTCAGAGTTAAACAGAGATGGAATGACGATTATTATGGTAACACATGAAAGAAGCATGGCAGAGTATGCAAAAAGGATAATAATATTTCAAGATGGTGTGATTGTAAGAGAAGAATGATCTGGAATGCATTTATAATTGCGATAAGGGAGATAAGAAGAAATCTTTTGAGATCAATCCTTACTTCCTTAGGAATCGTAATAGGGGTTTCTTCAGTAATAACAATGGTCAATCTTGGAAATGGAGCTACAAAGAAGGTTAAGGAAGAGATAAAAAGTCTTGGATCAAACCTTATACAGATAAGACCAGGAAAAAGACCAAGACATTTTGGAATAAGAGAACAGGCAAGACCTTTTAAGATAAAGGATGCAGAAATGATCAAAAGACAGATCTGTGGAATAGAAGCTGTTGCACCTGTTGCAGGAAAGCAGATTCAGGCAATATATGGAAACAGAAACTGGGAGACACTGGTAATAGGAAGCACAAATGACTACATAGATGTTTCTGACTGGAAGATAAGATTTGGAAGAAGATTCTTTGAAGGAGAAATAAGATCAGGACAGGCTGTATGTATCTTAGGAAATACTGTTTATGAAAAGCTGTTTTGTGGAGAATATCCTGTAGGAAAGAGGATAAGGCTTAAGAAGATATCTTTTAAGGTAATAGGAGTTTTTGAAAAAAAAGGACAGTCAAGTTTTGGTGCTGACAGAGATGATTTTATCCTTATACCTATAAGAGCGTTTCACAGAAGGATTGCAGGAAACAATTATGTAACAAGCATATATGTATCTATAAGAGATGGTTATTCCATAGATAGGGTAATAGAAGACATAAAGCTTCTTATGAGAGAAAGAAGACATATATCTCCTTATGAAGAAGATGATTTTTTCATATTGGATATGAGAGAAATAGTAAAGATACTTTCAAGGACAACACGGGTCCTTACATCATTCCTTGGAGCAATTGCAGCAGTAAGTCTTATCGTAGGAGGAATAGGAATAATGAACATTATGCTTGTTTCTGTTACGGAAAGGACAAAAGAGATAGGGATAAGAATGGCTATAGGAGCTCTTCAAAGGGACATACTCCTTCAGTTCTTGGTAGAAGCAATGGTACTTTCTTCTTTTGGAGGAATAATAGGAATACTTCTTTCAATTATAGCTTCATACTGGCTCTGTAAGATCCTTCTCGTTCCATTTGTCTTTGACATAAAGATAATAATCCTTTCATTCTGCTTTTCTCTTCTTATTGGCATAATATTTGGCTTTCTTCCTGCAAAGAGAGCAGCAGATATGAATCCTATAGACGCTCTCAGATATGAATAAGATCTGAGAAGCTTATAAGTCTTATCTCAAGATCTTCTATTAGCCTTCTTACCTTAGAACTCGTTACAGCTTTTAGTTCTTCAAATCCTTTTGTTCCTTTTCTGTCATCAAGATGAAGATATATCTCAAAGATGCCTTTTTTTTTAGAAATTTTTTCTAAGACAAAAATAAGCCATTCTTCTGTTATCTCTCCTGTCTTATAAAGACCAATTATTCCATCTGGATAGATCAGCCCTGCAGAATCTGCTTCTTTTTTGAAGTTCTTAGAAAGAGCTGAAAATGCAATTCTATAAAAGCTGTTTCTTATGATATGCTCCTTTGGATATATATTCCATGGTTCATAAGGAAATCTTATGCATCTTACTCCAAATCTTTTGCAATTCTCTGTTATCTCTTTCAGTATCTTTGGATGGATATGGATGTGATGGTGAGAATTTATATGTGATGGTCTAAAAAGAGATGATGCCTTTCTGAACTGAAAAGATATCTCTTTTTTTATCCACGAAAATATCTGTTTGCTAAATTGTGCAAGAAGTCCTATCTTTGCAGGAGATATGTTTATCCTTTTTCCTAAGGAAAGACTTTTTCCTTCTGTAACTGATACATGAATTCCTATGTCTATGTCTTTTTCCTTTGCCAAAGAAATGGCATCTTCCCACCTTTCTCCTGTTATCATAACTGATGCAGATGTAAGTATCCCTTCATCTTTTGCAATACTTACAGCCCTGTTAACAGATAAGCTCTTTCCAAAATCATCAGCCGTAACAATAATCATCCTATCTCTTCCATCCTTCCATCAGAATATACCCTGTATCTTTTTCCTCTCCAGAATACCTCTTTTCCAAGAAAAGATATGAGCCATAAAAAAAGAAAGAGGAAATCTCCAAAAGGAGTAAAAATGCAGATCTTTTTGTCTGAATCTATTGATCTTAGGACCTCAAGTCCACATATGATTCTAAGTAGAACAGTAAAAAGAAGGAGAAAAATCTCTCCTGTAATAAGGTAAAGTATAAGTGCCCAAGGTGTTGGATGACAGAGGAATGTAAAGAAATATCCAAAAGGATTGCAGGTTTTTACTGTCCTGTTCCATCTTAAGACCTTCAAAAATGCCTCCTTTATTCCTTTTCCTTCGGATGTAATCTTTACTATATATGGTGCAAGGATGACCTTGTATCCTTTCTGAACTATAAGTTTTGCAAGCATGTAATCATCTGCAAGATAGTCCTTTACAGAAGAAAATCCTCCTATCTTCTCAAGAACATCTCTTCTTATTGCAATAGATGCTCCAAATGCATACCTTAGACTGTATCCTGTAAAGAAAGCAGAAAAAAGAACAGCAGGAATAAAGTTTGCTTCTACATTCAGTATCTCTATAAGATCTGCAATACAATGTCTTCCTTCTATCCTGTATATTGCTGTTGTTGCTCCTGCGGAGCTATCTTCTAAGATAGGGATTATCATCTTTTCTATATAAGACGGTTCTGCTTTTGTATCAGAATCAGAAAGTATAATGATTTCAGAAGATTGAGGGATGTGTCTTTCCATGTTCATAAGATTTCTTACTTTTCTGTTAGAACCCTCCTTTGCTTCTCCTTCTGTAAGAATGACCTTATCTGGAAAAAGATCTTTTATTTTTTTTGCAAGCTTATATGCAGGATCATCCCTTTTTGCAACTCCAAGAAGAAGCTTGTATCCTGGATAAGGAATCCTTAAAAAACTCAGTATATTCTCAAAAAAGTCCTTATCAATTCCACAAAGTGGCTTAAGTAAAAGGACTTTTGGAAATCTTTTTATTTTTTTTGCTTCCTTAAGCCTTTTTTTAAAAGCCCTGCTGCAAAAAGCAGAAATAAGCTGATAGATAATGGATGCAGACCATATAATTGCTATAATCTTCAGCATTTCATCTTTTTTTTCCTTTCTCTCATAAAAGAAAAGAATTCCTTTGCTTCTCTAAGCCTCCTTTTACACATATCAAGATCAGTAATCATTGTCTTTATTATCCTGAGGATTGGCTTTGGTCTGAAATAGAATCTGTTATAGAATCTCTCAACAGCTAAAAATATCTCTTCTTTTGAAAGATTTTCGTATTCAAGTGCAGGGATCTGAATACCATCAGATACGACATCTTCTGAAACAAGCCATCCATTCCTTTTTGCTTCTTCATAAAGTTCTGTTCCAGGATATGGTGTGGCAATTGATACCTGGATTGTATCAGGATCAATCTCCTTTGCAAATTCTATTGACTTTTCTATTGTCTCACGAGTTTCACCTGGAAGTCCAAGAACGAATGTTGCATGCACAGAGATTCCAAGTTTTTTACAACTTTTCATAAATCTTCTTATCTGCTCAGTTGTTATACCTTTTTTTATGTTCTTCAAGATCTCATCAGATCCAGATTCAACACCCACCATAAGAAGCCTCAGACCGTTTTCCTTCATAACAGAAAGAGTCCTTTCAGGAACATTTGCACGGGAGCTACATGACCATGTTATTCCAAGTTTTCCAAGACCTTTTGCAATCTCCTCAGCTCTTTTAAAGTCAGCAGTAAATGTATCATCATCAAAAAAGAATTCTTTTACTTGAGGAAACATCTCCTTTGCCCTTTTCATCTCTTCTATAACAACACGAGGAGACCTTTTCCTATACCTTCTTCCTGCAATCGTCTGTGGCCAAAGACAAAATGTGCATCTTCCAGGACATCCTCTTCCTGTATAAAGTGAAAGATATGGATGGAGAAGATAGCCTATGAAGTAATTTTCTATCTTCAGGTCTCTTTTATAGACATCAAGGACTGATGGAAGTGAGTCCATATCCTGGATAAATTCCCTTTTTGGATTTATTACGATCTCCTTTCCTCTTCTGTATGCTATTCCCTTTACATCTGAAAGTCTCATCCCTTTTGCAATGTCAAGTATCGTATAGTCAAATTCACCAATTGCAACAAAATCAACAGCCCTTGCTTCTTCTAAGGACTCCTTAGGAAGTGCTGTTACATGAGGACCTACCATTCCTATGAGGATATTTGGATAAGTGTCTTTTAGATTTTCTGCAAGAAGAGAGTCATTCCTGAATCCAGCAGTGCTTGTAAATATAACTACCATGTCAAAATCCTTTGCTATGTCTATAACCTCCTTTGCACTTATATCATGAGGAGGAGCATCTACAAGTCTGCTTCCAGGACATAGTGCTGCTGCCTGTGCAAGCCATGTAGGATACCAGAAAGATCTTATTTCTCTTCTTGCCTGATATCTGCTTCCAGCCCCTCCATCAAATCCTTTATAAGACGGGGGATTCAGAAAAAGGACTCTTTTTTCCATAACACCTATCTCCTTATCCAAGCTTTTTCAGATAGTATTCAATATATTCCTTTACCTTTTCTTTTCCTCTGTATATCCCAAAATGCCCTTCACAGAGTATGTCTGCATCAAGTCTTATTATCTTTTTCAGGGAATCTTTTGCAAGCTGTGGATCTGCTCCTGGAATAAAATAAGGGCCATGTATGTCCTGTCCAAAAAGTATCCTTTTTCCCTTTATGTCAACATAGCATACAATGCTTCCTGGAGAGTGTCCTGGGATGTGAAGAAAGAAGAATTCATATTTTCCAATCCTTATCTTTTCTTCCTCTCCTTTTATCTTTATATCTATCTTGCATGGGCTGTAAGATACCCCATACCAGTCAGCACCTGTTCCTTTTCCTTCCTCTATCATAGGTTTTTCTTTTTCATGAGCTATTATGTCAGGATTGAACATCTGCTTAAATCTATAAAGTCCTCCAATATGATCAACATGACCATGAGTGACAATTATTGCTTTTAGTCTTTCTGGATCAAAATTGAGCTTCTTTATATTTTCAACAATCCTTTCTACACCATCTCCTATACCAGAATCTATAAGAACAAGATAAGGATGTGAATTTACAAGATAAACAGAACAGTCATCCTCATAAGAAAGATCATGTCCTCCTACTTGATATATGTCCTCAAATATCCTGAATGGCTCTTTCATCTCTGCTTTTTTATACCAAAAACACAGAAACCTAAAAAGTAGTTTTCTTGACATATTTTAACAAGTAGCTTACTCTGAGAATATGCTTGATCCAGAAAAGAATACTGTTCCAGAAAGATTGGAGAAGATATATCTTATGGGAATATGTGGTGTAGGAATGTCTGCACTTGCAGGAATCCTAAGATCTATGGGATATAAGATAAAAGGATCTGATAGCAACTTTTATCCTCCTGTAAGTGAGCTCCTTTTAAGACTGGGTATTCCTGTGTATAAATACAGTCCAGAAAATCTGAAAGAAAGACCAGATCTTGTAATTATTGGAAATGTCATAAAAAGAGATAATCCAGAACTTTTAGAGATACTTAAAAAAGACATCCATTATCTTTCTTTTCCACAGGCAGTAAAAAAGCTCCTTCTTAGAGGAAAAAAGTCCATAGTAATTGCAGGAACACATGGAAAGACAACGACAACGGCTCTTATAAGCTGGATACTAAGAAGAGCAGGTCTTGATCCTTCTTTTATAATAGGTGGAATAGCAAAGAACTTTGATTCAAATTTTTATCTGGGAAAAGGAGAATTCTTCGTAATAGAAGGTGATGAATATGACAGTGCATTCTTTGATAAAAGACCAAAGTTTCTTCATTATGATCCATGTCTTGCAGTTATTACAAACATAGAATTTGATCATGCAGACATATATAAAGATATAAGCGATGTTATTTTAAGCTTTAGAAGCTTTATAAAGCTCATTCCTGAAGATGGAATCCTTGTATATAACAGAGAAAGCTATATACTTGACCTTGAAGCAAAAAAATCTTCTTCATGGATCATATCATATGGGACAGAGGATTCTTTATGGTATGTGAAAGATACATGGACTGAGGAAGGAAGAACCTTTTTCCTTGTTTGTAAAGAAGGAAAAGAATATATGAAACTTAGCACACTTCTTTATGGAAGACACAATTTGTCTAATATCCTTGCAGGAATAGCAATATCTGATTATCTTGGAATTCAAAAAGATACAGTAAGGCATGCAGTAGAAGGATTTAAAGGAGTAAAAAGAAGGCTTGAGCATATTGGAGAAAAAAATGGGATCCTTGTCATAGATGATTTTGCTCATCATCCAACAGAGGTAAGGGAATCTTTAAGGGCTCTTAGAGAAAGGTTTCCTAAAAGAAGGATAATAGCTGTTTTTGAACCAAGGACAAATTCAAGCAGAAGAGATGTATTCCAGAAGAGTTATGTCTTTTCATTTGACAGTGCTGACATAGTAATGATTCCAGAACCACCTATGATGGAAGGAATTCCAGAAGATGAAAGATTCTCTTCAGCCCTTCTTGTAGAAGACCTTAAAAAAAGAGGTTTAGATGCATATTATTTTCCTGATAAAGGAAAGCTTCTTTCTCAGCTTTTAAAAAAGACAAAAAAAGGTGATATAGTCATCTTTATGTCAAATGGAATAATGGAGAATCTTCCAAGAAGATTCCTTTTTTCACTTTAAAAGTGATATAAGAATAAGGAAAAACGAAGGAATCCAAAGACATATGATCTCATTTATTATGACAATCTTTCCCCATTCACTGAAGAAATCACTGATCCTTACAGGAGAAGCAATCATTGGTCTCCAAGGAAGAAGATATCTTTTGTTTGAAAAAGGAGAAAAAAATGCAACTCCTTTTCCACCTGCTGTCATTGCATCAAGAAAAGAGTGAAGGAGAGAAAGACCAAAACCGATCCCTTCATAAAAGAACCATTTTCCTGTAAATGCTTTTATGTGGAAAAATACATGGACTAGGAATATGCTGAGGATAAGAGAAAAGAATATGGAATGAAAAAATCCTCTGTGTCCAAAAAAACTGCTATAAGGTATTCCTAAAAAAAAAGATATTCCGTCTATGTCAGGAAATACAGAACTTAGGACAGAAAAAAGAAGGAACTTGAGATCTTCCTTAGAAGAAAGTGCAAATCCTACTGATAGTCCAACTACAGCATGAGATATAACTGTTGGCACTATATTACCTTATTCAGTGGATATTCTATTATGTCCTGTGCTCCTGCTTTTATAAGCTTTGGAATAAGATCTCTTACTACCTGTGAATTTACAACTGCTTCTACTGAAAGCCAATCAGAATTATAA
>Ga0190367_1000195_pt1 | contig 47126 bp, 50 predicted proteins | sample 4872181011_MG_FD_171838 | JGI IMG/M metagenome (GOLD analysis project Ga0190367, IMG submission 171838) | Hydrothermal vent microbial mat bacterial communities from Southern Trench, Guaymas Basin, Mexico - 4872-18-10-11_MG | ecosystem: Environmental > Aquatic > Marine > Hydrothermal vents >... | reverse complement strand
ATCTAATAGTAGATTACAGGAATCCTCTAGGGGATTTTCAAAAAGCGTAAAAGGTAAGGTATAATAATTATTTACACCTTACATCTAAAGGGAAGTAAATATGAGTGAAATTATCAGAATGCTTAGAGATGCTATTGGAAAGCTTGAGGAGCTGAGGAGGAGAGGAGAGCTACCCGAGGAGAAGGGCAAGGAGCTGGAAAAGCTTGCTGGAATGCTAGAGGAATTAAAGAAGATTAGGCTTGAGAATACTATCCAAAGCAGAATTGCTACAAGCGGTAGAGGAGCCATGTTCCAGCTTCGAAAGGCATTTTACGCTCAACTTTCAGCAGAAAAACTGGATAAGAAGAAGAGCTCAAGTGAATGGAAGCGAGTTGCTACAAAGCTAGTAGAATTCCTAAACGAGAAAGGTCTATCCGACATACCCACGAAAATAATACTAGAATATGACGTTATAGAAGAAGAGGGGGTCAAATACCTTAAGTTTAAAACTGCACGCATCTACTACTTCGAGCTTGCAGGCTACTATACTCTTGAACTCTAAGGAGAGTGTTTGGATAAGAAATGAGCCAGTAGTAAGGCCCTAATATCTATAGCTTAACATCTCTAAGTTCGTTCCTAAACGAAATCAGACAGATAAACTCCTCGAGAAGGGAGGATACTATAGACCCTCTATGGCAACGCGCTCTAATATGGACTCTACCTGAATTCTAAGAGGAGCGGGTAGATCGGAGAGCCCTGGGTCTAGAAAACCTCTAATCATCATGCTTATGGCCTCGTCCTCTTCAAAGCCTCTACTCATTAAGTACATTAGCTCATTCTCGCCCACTCTACCAATCGAAGATTCATGGTATAGCTCAACATCCTTAGATATAGCCTCGAGCTCCGGAACGGCAAATATTTTAGCTTTATCACCAAGTATCAATCCACTGCATTCTAAGTAAGCCTTACTCCTCCACCCTCTGCCCCGAGCTCTGATCCTCTCCTTCACAGTGGCTGAATCAAAAGCTACAGCCCGTGTGACTAGGATAGCTCTGCACTCCCTACCTAAAAGGAAAGCTGCTTCACCCACATCGACCTCGCTGTTCCCCCTAGCAGTTACCACCGTTTTGGCCGTGACGGAACTCATATCGCCCATTAAGATGGCCGTAGGAAAGGCTTGATAGGAGGCCCCGGGCTCGAGTACGATAACTGAGCCTATGTAGGTTCCTCCTTTGTCAACTTTTACGGCCTTTAGAGGCCTCGCATGAACGTATTCTGGCCAAATTTCGATCATTATTGAGAAGACTCTTGCTCCCTCTCCCACGTAGACTTCCGTAAGACCTGAGTGTAGGGAGTACCTCGTACCCCTAGGCGCAATACATCCAGTGAGTATGTGGACTTCTGAGTAAGGCTCGGCAATTATTATGTTATGAGGAAGCTGAGCGTAGCTTGAGGATGAGACGATGAAACACATCTGTATAGGCTCTTTTAATTTTACTCCCTCTTTAACCCTGAGCACAAATCCACCTCTGCTATAGGCTGCATGAAAAGCCGTGAGCTTGTTGAGGGCCATAGGAAAAGCCTTAAACCAGTAGTCTTTAAGCCACTCATATTTCCTGACAGCCGTATCTATATCCTCAGCTAGTATACCTAGCTGAGAAAGTCTTTCAGCATACTTCTTCCTTAGGAAATCATTAACCTGCAAGAGGAATGGTCTCTCCTCCTTCATGGTGAAGTGTAGCCTCTTTAGGGCTTTAGATACCACCGGAGATGACTCGTCATATTCTCTGAGTTCCCTCTCAACACTAAGAGCCTCGAGATCTATTCTCGCACCATACTTCGGCTCCGGGAGCTTGTCTATTAATGAAAGCGCTCTTTCCCTAAACTTCCTGAGCCACTCAGGCTCCTCCCTCATTCGCATCCCTCTCACATACTCCCTTAAGGATACAGCTATACCCGCACCTTTCTACGAGATCGAGTATTTCGACGTTTCCACACATTTTTATTTCGGCTTCACCCATAACGTAAACGAGGCTTGGCTTGAGGTAGCTGAGAATGTTTCTGTAATGCGTTATGACCAATACTCCTGTACCTTCCTCAACAACATCCTTTATGGTGCTGGCTATGACTTTAAGAGATTCTATATCAACTCCCGAATCCGGCTCGTCTAGAATTGCTATCTTAGGTTTAAGTAAGAGGAGTTGAAGGACCTCTACTCGTTTTCTCTCGCCTCCAGAAAAGCCCACGTTGAGGTCCCGTTCTAAATGTTCCCGACCTAAACCTAGCTCTTCGGAATATCTTAAAATGATGTTCTTGTCGACCTTACCATATCTCCTCTTCATCAAGCGTTCAAGAAAGTATCCCAGCTTCACTCCCTTTATCTCAGGGGGATTCTGGAAGGATACGTATAGCCCCCTTCTCACCCGCTCAGGCATAGGCAAATTAGTGATATCCTCACCCTCGAATATTATCCTCCCCTTTACGACCTCATACTCAGGATGTCCCAGTATTGCCATAGCAAGGCTAGTCTTACCCGAAGCATTAGGGCCTATGAGAGCGTAGACCTTACCTCCCTCTATGTTCAGTGTTGCTCCTTTAACTACGAGCTTATTTTCGACTCGTATATGCAGGTTCTCCACTCGTAGAAAAGTGTTCAAGAACATACTCCTTGAGTTAAGTTTTATTTATGCTTAAAAAGATTCTGACGCCCAGATATCCCATCACTACTTAGACTCAATATTTTGAACCAAAGTTCAGCATCATGTAGTTCTGTACGCCGTTAGGAACATCAACATCGATCTCCAAAGGCTCTATAGTTGGTGCAAAATAGGCTCTTCAGTAGCTCTCAAAATGTTAGAGGTCCGTATGTGCGTACCTCATGAAAGAGTGTTGGCGCCTTTATAATGAAATGTCACGACCTTTTACCAAAAGCTTATTAAACCCCTGTACGAAAAGCCGGTACAAGCAGTTTCGTGTACTCGAAAGACTCTCTATTCACGGCTAAAGTTTATATAAGGACCATTATTAATATAATATGAAAAATAGGTGAAAAAGAGATGGTAGCTCCTGAAGCTATTACAAAGAAGGCTGTAAAAACAAAAATAAAAGAAATTGCTGGTGCAAATATAAGGGTCAGCGATAATGCTGTTAATAAATTACTAAAGGCTCTAAACAAGTTCCTTGAGGACATCGGCACGGGTGTTGTAGAGGCTGCTAAGGCTAGATCCCGCGGAGAGAGCTTCATGGTTACTGACAAAGACGTTGTCAAGGCCCTTGAGGACAAGGGCCTCAAGAGCTTAATTGAGTAAACGCGTAAGGATTAGCTCGAAAATTTTTGTTGACTATTTTTCTTTCCTTCTTTCCCTTAGAATAAAGGTATAGCCTCGGATCCCCACGAGATCGGCGTTAACCCTTTCCGCTAACTCCTTAGCAAATAAGTGTCTATCGGGTTTCTGAGATTCCCTAAAGCTTCTGAGAAGCTTTATTTTGACTACTCCGTGAGCCTTTAAGCTCCTCTTAATTTCCTCAAGGATATTGCTAGTTAATCCCTTCTTACCTATGCGCACGGTAACTATATCCTCATAGAATAGCCTGCTGGACAATATCCTACCCTAAAAATGCACTACGTACACTTATAAAAACATGCTTGTTGATACTAGGCCTCCACGCTTTCGTCGATCCACTTTAAATAATCCCTGTTCCCGGCTATGATCGGTAGTGCAATGACTTCTGGAACCTCGTAGCTGTGGAGTCTTTTAACGCTTTCTAATACCTTCTCGAAGAGATCTAGTCTAGTTTTTATTACAAGTAATAGTTCCTTCCCCTCCTCTATCTTACCCTTCCACCAGTAAAGCGAGTGTACGTTATCCAAGATATTTATGCACGCAATGAGCTTCTTTTCTAGAAGATCCCTGGAGATTTTTAGCGCCTCCTCTCGTGTGGGAACCGTAATTAGGATAACCGTATACGTTCCGAGCATTGGATCACGTCGTTTAAGAAATGCTAGAACAGATATTAACGCTTTTATATCCAGAAAGTCACTAAGCTATTTCGAGAAAAATGTATCCACTTAATGGTTTCCTAGATTACCTGCCTCAACTGAGGGACTATGTGGCTAAACGCGAGTCAAGTTGGGATAGAACTGGAGGTAACCGCGACTCCATTACAGTGAAACCAGGCGATAGCGCAACCCTGGCCGAAATTAAGGGGCCTGGAGTCGTAAAGCATATATGGGTGACTATAAGCTGTCCCGACAAGTATTATCTCAGAAAGATCCTCTTCAGAGCCTACTGGGATGGGGAGAATAAACCCAGCATAGATACCCCTATAGGGGACTTCTTCGGCATAGGACACGGTATAGCGAAACACTTCATATCGCTTCCGCTCACAATGACCTGCGATAGAGGATTTAATTGCTACTTTCCGATGCCGTTTAACGATAGAGCTGAGTTTGAAATAGTTAATGAATGTGATGTAGAAATAGGGGCTTTTTATTACCATATTGATTACGAATTACACTCGAAGAGCTGGAATAACATTGGATACTTCCACGCCAAGTGGCGAAGGGAGCTTGTAAAAGCTTCGAAGAAGGAAGTTAACCTAAGCGGTGAGGAAAATTACCTCATACTTTACGCGGAGGGACGAGGACATTACGTGGGCTGTATTTTGAGCGTGCACGGTCTACGGCCCGGATGGTGGGGCGAGGGAGATGACATGATATTTGTTGATGGCGAGAAATGGCCTCCATCAATCCACGGTACAGGAACGGAGGACTATATTGGTGCAGCTTGGGGCTTTAATAGGGAGTTCTATGGACCTTTACATGGCTTCCCACTGAAGGGGCCGGAGGATTGGACTGGCTATCACTCCATGTACCGCTTCCACCTAGAGTCCCCTATACCCTTCAAGAAGTCAATAAAGGTGACAATGGAACATGGACACGCAAATGATAGAGCCGACGACATCTCCAGCGTAGCTTACTGGTATCAAACTGAACCCCATATAGACTTTTCTCCCATGCCCCCAGTCGATAAAAGGATCCCTCTGCCAGTTAAGACCCCAGCAGAAGTATTGGAAGAAATTTTAGAGGAGATCAGAACAGCAGAAGACCTTGAGAAAAAATACTGGCACTACGTGCACTCGCTTGGAAGAGTGATAAGTAGAGTAATAGGGAGAGATGCTGTTAGATCGCTACTAAATAGAGCCTTATGGGAAGCCTTGTACTCAAAAACTGTTGAAAAGGGAGAGGTAAATGAGGCTAGAAGAGTACTTGTAGACGTGTACAATAAGGTTATTGATATACTGAGAAGACAATAAACGGTTAAAACGCCATAAAATTTACCGGTATTTTTTGAAACTCTCAACAAGACATTTTGCTATAAGAAAGGCTGTTCCCTCATTCTCAACGGTGTGTATTATGGTTATTACTAGGAATTTTATTGCTGTGAGTATAGCTAGCACTACTAGTCTCAGCTTGCTGAGTCTCATGAGCATTCCCTAAATAAAATTGAGGACAATTGATATTGGTCTCTTTGCGCGTACTCCTCGATTAAAATATCCACAGAATACCTGGTAATGTATATGACCGTTAGTAAAACTATCGGATTACATGTTCATGTGTTTAGAGATACTGTTCTAGATGTTATGGAGAACTATGCTTGAAGCTATCTCTACTGCCTCTCTAGCGATGTAAAGTAGAAGCTCCTTATTCTCGGGAAGCTCCTCAAGCATCAAAATCACTTTAAACACCTCCTCCCACATACTCTGAGGCATATACTCCATTGCTTTCAATAGTCCTTCCCGGGGAGAGGAGAAATCCTCAACATATATGAATGCTATGGCGTTCGCTGAGTGTTCAACAATGGTTTCCACGAGACCCTTTACAGCGCTTAGCTGAAGATCCTGCCCCTCAATTCTGCGGAGCATCTGTGAAGCTTTGTTAAGCTCATTAAAAGCTAAAGATTTCACAGCTAAATCACCTCATCTTAAGGCGATTCCTTCAAGTATTCGCAGATATACATACACTTCTGAAAGCTCGCGAAACTATTAAATGTTTAGTGAGAAAAAGCGGGCTTTCAATAGCTCATATACGAGAAAACCAGACCCAATTCAGCAATAAGTTGTTGATGAGGGCTGAGAGCCCCTGTGGATTCGCTACACGGAAGGAGAGGAGCCCCCTGGAGCTCTCCACGTTGAGGTAATCTCCCGAACTATAGACATTGTAAATGGATTCTAAGGGAACGTCCATGGAGCTATAAATGCCGTAGGGACCACTTCTCTGAACAATGAAGATCATCCTCTGATTTGTAATAAGAAGGAAACCCTTGAGGATCACCGCGCCACATAAGAATTCAGCATACGACTCGTTCATCACCCTCTCATTAGGATTAAACTTCAGTAAGCGCTCTTTGAAGAGAAAAGACTCAGCCACAATTCACACCTATTAAGCTTTAAATTTCACCAAGTATTTTAACGTATAGCTATCCTGCTGAGCGAAATATCTCAAAGGGTGTTCGGGATGGAGAATGAGGTAATTTGTCTGGGAGAAATTATTCTCGACTTCATTCCAGTAAACCACAACACCTATAAAGCATGTTTCGGTGGCGCTCCAATGAACACGGCTGTTGCCTGCGCTAGGCTGGGGCTCAGAACTGGAGCCATCGCCGCTGTAGGAAACGATGCTTTTGGACGCTTCCTTCTAGCAACTCTCCGTGAAAGAAACGTGGATGTAAGCCATGTTAAGGTAATAAGCGATGCAAGAACCACTCTAGCCATCGTAGTAAAGCTTCCTGAAGGGGAGAGAGAATTCTTCTTCTACAGGAAACCTTGGTGTAGAACTGCTGACACGGAGATAGTTTTCACAGAAGAAGATATCGAGTACATCAGTCGTGCAAGGTTACTGCACATCTCTGGGTTCGCGCTATCTCAGGACCCTGCACGTACGAGCATTATGAAGGCCGTTGAACACATAAAGGCTTCAGGCAACGTGAAGATCTCTTTTGACCCAACCTTCAGACCTGACGTTTGGCCCGATCTTAATAGTGCACGTGAGGTATACTCCAAAGTCATAGACTTCGTAGATATCCTCCTAGCAACAGCGAAAGAGTACAGCGTCCTTTTTGGCGTTGAGACTCCAAGGGAAATACTCAAGGAGCTGGGTGAAAAAGTAGATGTCATAGGCGTGAAGATGGGCGTAAAGGGTGCCGTCCTCTCGTGCAGCGGCGAAAGCTACTATATGCCAGCCTATAAGGTAGAGGTCAGGGATACTGTAGGTGCAGGCGATGCCTGGAACGCCGCCATTATGTACGGGTTACTGAAGAAGTGGGCTACAGATGAAACGCTAAGTCTTGCAAATGCTGTGGCAGCAATTAAATGCATGCACGTGGGAGCGATCTCCGGTCTTCCCTCCTCCTCAGAAGCCATAGAGTTTAGGAAAAAGTTCCCCGATGTTAAACCTGAACCATTAAGCTAGCTCACAAACCAATCTCTTAAATAGAGAGTAAGCGGAGTAAGTTTATCAGAGCTCATATAAGGCTTTAATAACCCCTTTCTTACCCTATCTAAGGCCTTAGAAAGAGGCTCAGCATCCAGCACTATAGTGAGATAATACACGGCAAGCCCGCTCCACTTACCCCATACTTTCCGCAGAACTTCTTCAGCCTCGCTTATGCTAACGCCCTTACACCCATAAACCTCGCAGACGATTCTTGCTGTCCACCTATCGACTGGCGGCAACTCATAAAATCTGTGCGCTAGTAATAACGCGAGGCGAGCAGTATATAATCCCACACCTTTAAAGCTCCTTAAGCTCCTCTCAAGCTCTCTTGGACTCTGTTGTGGTATATCATCAAAACCCCTTGCCAGCTCCAGGAGAGTACTCGCACGGTATCCTATACCTGCGCGCATGAGCTCACTTGAACTGCTTTTCGCAATTAGGGAGGGAGGGGGAGTTAGGAGAAACCCGTGACCTTCCACTGTAACTCTCTCACCGAACATCTTAAACAGGTTATATAACATCCTCCAACCCTGTTTAAAGCTTGCATTCTGTTGACAGACCGCTATAATTAAGGCAGTCCATAGATCTGTAGTCCTCAACCTCATGCCCCTTAGGCTACGGGCCACTTCTGCTAATAGTGGGTCTCCCTCAGCTATATTATAGAACTCATAGTATTTCTCGTCGAGCCCTAGCGTTCTCACAACATGCTCAGTAACTAGGTCTTTGGAAAGCTTTCCAGTAACGCCGTATAAATCGACCCTAACAACATTATCCTTCACGCTTGTACGGACTATAAGTAAGGGATTCCTAATTACTGGAAAATACAGGTACTTGCCATCAAACTGCCAGTGGAAGCTATAGGCGGAGGCCGTTAAGTGGAAGTTAAATTCTTCAGGGGGCTCCAAATTGATGCTACCTAGCCTCGTAAGCCTCAAGGTGGCACCTATTCACTTTTAAGCTCAGTTTCATTTTAAAGGTAACGACTTCTAATCTTCAAGGAGGAGGAGGAGGTTATGAATTACATCGATAAAGTAAGGACTGTTGAAAAAGTATACAAAAGAAAACCTGTTCTGATCGTTTCAGCTCCTGGAAGAGCTGATTTCTTAAATACACATCAGGACTACAAGGGTCTGCCCGTAGTCCCGGTGGCAATAAACCTTAGGACCTATGTTTTCAGCTTAGGCGCTGAAAAAGATAAGTTCATAATTGACAGCCTAAACCTCAGGAAAGGAGGATCCAGATATCGTGATAAAGTGCCTCTGAAAGATATTTCTCTCGTGAGGGGAAAGTGGTTTGGAAATTACTTACGAGGAGTTCTGCTGGCCTTTAAGGAAGTGTTCGACTTCGAACCCGATAAAGGCCTACGCATAGTCATATACAGTGACGTACCCATAGGAAGCGGTCTAGCCAGCAGTGCTGCTCTAGAAGTAGCTTTCGGAAAAATGTTAGACGAGTTTTATGGTCTAAAATTGAGTCCCAAAGATCTAGCTGAAGCCTGCTTCTATGCTGAGAATGGAATATGCAAGATTCCTTGCGGAAGACTAGATCAATATTCAGCTGCATTCGGCGAAGCAATACTCCTCTACCCGAAACCTCCTGTTAAGGTGGAAAAACTCCCGCTTAAGGGCTTGAAACTAGTTGTAGCGGATTCGGGCATAAGGCATAGCGTTGCTGACATACATCCGAGAAGACAGAGCGAGATTAATAGGGGCCTTCAAGAACTTCTGAGCTTGCCCGATGTTCCGGAACGCGTTAAGGAAAAGCTTGCACCACGATTTGATGAGGTCTCCTGGGAGGAATTAAGCCTAGAAGAACTGAGCCCCTTCCTTCAGAGGATAGATGGAACCTCCGCAAAGAGAATAGAATTCACGTTCCTAATGAACAACTACACTATGAAAGCTGTCGAGCTAATTAAGGAAAGTGGCGGGAGATTATCTCCTTCACTGCTAAAGCAAATAGGCGAAATAATGAACAAGGAGCACGAGCTCTTACGGGACCTTTACGACGTAAGCCTACCGGAACTTGAGAGGATCAGGAATAAAATGCTTGAAGGAGGAGCGCTAGGCGTGAAGCTTAGCGGGGCTGGAATGGGAGGGTCTCTAATAGCTTTAGTAGAGGACAATGAAACGGGGAGAAGAGTAGCCAACAAAGCTCTTGAAGGAGGAGCACGGAAGACGTGGATCGTCAGCGTAGATGAAGGTGCACGAAAAGAGATATACGCACCAGCGCATCAGTAGTAAAGGCTAGGGGTAAGCAATGGAGGAGTACCACGAACTGAGATGGAATCCCCTTCTTAACTCATGGGTCATAGTGTCCAATGTAAGGAAATTTAGACCCTGGAGGCCCAGCAGTCACTGTCCCTTCTGTCCCGGAGCCCCTGAGGCGAAATTTAAAAGCGAGCGCGATACGCTTGCACTTCCCAACAAGTATCCTACCTTAATCACAAATCCAAAGATTAGTAGGAAGAGCAAGGGACTTTTTAGGCTCGCAAAGGGATATGGATACGCGGAAGTTCTAGTTGAGACACCTCAACACGAGGGAGACCTTTGTGACATACCATTAAGGCACATGAAGAAGGTCGTTGAGGGCTACATTGAGAGAACGCTAAAGCTGGGCTCTGATCCCAAGGTTAAGTACGTTGCTGTCTTTCGCAATAAGGGTGCAGCTGTAGGAGTATCCCTAACCCATCCTCATTCACAAATATACGCCTTGCCTTTCATACCCCCTCGAATAAGGCTAGAGCTAAGAAACGCGAGGAGATATTGGAGGAGAAACGGTCGATGTCTATTCTGTGACCTACTCAAAGAGGAGCTAAGTGAAAAACAGAGAATTATATACCGGAACGACTTCTTCACAGCCTTCCTACCCTTCTACGCGATGTGGCCCTACGAGATCCACATATATTCTAATAACCACATTGGAGGACTGCCTGAGCTTAATGAAGAAGAGAAACTCCACTTAGCTGACATTCTAAAAGCCATCACGAAAACCTATAACACTCTCTTTGAAATGGATTTCCCCTACATTATGGCAGTGCATCAATCTCCTACAGACGGCAAAAGGTACGAATACTATCACTTGCACATAGAGTTTTATCCTCCACTTCGAAGTGCAGATAAGCTTAAGTACGCTGCTGGAATTGAGTGGGGCTACTTCACATTCACTTACGATGACCTACCTGAAGAAAAGGCTAAGGAGCTTAGGAGAGCCGCTTATCGGGCTGTAGAAGACCTATCTCGTACTGATAAAGTTTTAGGTGAAGCACCATTCGGAGAGTGAGCAGATGAAAGTCTTAGTCACAGGTGGAGCAGGATTTATGGGCAGCCATTTAGTCGACTTCTTAGCATCCCAAGGGTTTTTCATAAGAGTCATAGACAACCTCTCCTCTGGGAGAACCGAGTTCATTAAACATCACATGGGCAAGGAGTACTTTGAGTTCATTTACGGGGATCTAAAGGACTTTGATACAACGCTAAAGGCTATGGAAGACATAGATGTAGTATTCCACTTCGCTGCCAATCCCGACGTGAGAATCTCCGTACGTGAGCCGAAGACCCACTTTGACGACAACATACTAGCCACTTTTAACGTTCTTGAAGCAGCACGCAGATCCGGTTCCGTTAAAAAGATAATATTCGCGAGCTCTAGCACGGTTTACGGCGATGCGAAGGTAATACCCACACCTGAAACCCATGAAATGCTTCCAATAAGCGTCTATGGAGCTACCAAAGCAGCTGGAGAGATGCTCCTATGCTCTTACGCTTACCTCTACGGCTTTAAAGGAATCTCGCTAAGGTACGCTAATATAATTGGATCGAGGCTACGACACGGAGTAATATACGACTTCATAAGACACCTTCAACGGGATCCCACGAAACTCCCCGTATTGGGTGATGGAACTCAGCGAAAGAGCTATCTTTACATAAACGACGCCATTGAGGCTGCCATTTTCCTCATGAACCGAGTTCAGAACTTCTTCGAAGCATATAATGTGGGCAATGAAGACTGGGTAACAGTTAGAGAAATTGCCGAAATAGTTATAGAGGAGATGGGAATAGGCGCCAAAATAGTTTACAGAGGAGGGCTAAGTGACGGTAGGGGATGGCCTGGAGACGTAAAGTATATGCGCTTAGACATCTCCAAGCTAAAACTATTAGGCTGGCGTCCAAGAATGAGTAGTAAGGAGGCTGTGAGGGCCACAACAAGGGCTTTAATAGAAGAGCTGAGCGCTGAATCCTAAGGATTTCACTATAGAAAAATTAATAGATTACCTCTTGACTCACTTTTAGGGCTCTATTGTTTAGAGTCAAAGAAAGCGAGATCGATGAGTTAATAAAGAGTTTTCGCATAAGAGTTGACCTGACCGAGAAAGTATTAGACCGAGAGGCCCTCAAAGTCTATAAGGTAAAGACCAGTAATAAGGGATTAGAAGCTTTTCTAATAGATTCTCCGGAGGCAAGGGCAATAGCCTGCCTCCCACATATAGTATCCAGACCATTTGAATATTTGAACACAATACTTGCTCGTAGGGCTTCCGAGGTAGTTGCCGGAGTAGTGAAGAACCTGGAGCTTAAGCCCATATTCCTACACGTCCTAAGAGCCGCTCCAGGGTATAAACTTCACGAAGCTCTAAGGAGGAAAGGACTAACATTCACGGAGATCCATATTAGGCCTAAATACCAGTCCTACTCCTTCAGAGATCACGTCGAGAGGAGAATTACCGTAGTTTATAAAAACTTTGAGGAATTGCCACGTGGAGAAAACGTCGTGCTAATAAAACCCGATACTGAAGCTACAGGCCTTACGGGGGAGAGGGCATTAGAAGAGATTTACCGAGAAGCCCTGAAAAGGAGCACCTCCATTGAAGCCCTAGTGCTATATGGCTTTATATCCGAAAAGGGATTACAGAGGCTTTATAGGAAAACACAGGAACTCAATATTAGGAAAGTCTACGCCTTTATACTCGTTGACCTCACATCGCTGGCATTTAACAACTATGACATGGTTCTTTACGGCCTTGACGAAAGTAGGTTTAGCGCTAAGGGAGAAAGAGCTCACCTGGGCTCTGTAATTGATAGGGAAACCTTCGAAAAGTGTGTAGCGTACTATATGCCAGGTATGGATCAGCCAGGAGACTGGTCGGCTAGACAAGATAAACTCTTTAACGGCGAGAATTACGAGCGAGGCAATATAAGGGGGCATCTATCCAACAGCTTAACGTTAGCGAAGAGGCTGTATGAGATCTCCAGAAGAGAGCCTTGGTTTAAGCCATGGCATAAAGAGGTCTTTTTAAGGGGAATAACATCTCTTCAAAAAGTACTCGAAATATGGACTTGTCAAGCTACTCATAGAATAGGTAGTTCTTAGCCTTTACCCAGTAATTCTTTAAAGGACCTTCCAACTCGTCGTAGAAATCGTCGACTTTTTCACCGGCTTCGAGCCTTTTTCTAATAGTATCTGTGCCCAGTAGCTTATCTATGATATACTGATTACCCCTTTTAATCCACTCAAAAACGTCTTCATGACAGGCTTTAATGGCTTCTAATAACATTAAGGCTACCCTTAGGGGCTTGAAGACTGCCCGATCGTAAACGTGTATCTGAAATCCCAAGCATCTACTCCCTCGATATTTAGAAGAAAAAGGCCTAAATGCTACAGCTCTAAGCAACGCTCCATGAATGTTCCGCGAGCCTATGTGCTCTAAGACCTTCTTCCAGTTCAGCCACGGAGCACCTATGTACTCGAAGGGTTTAGTCGTTCCCCTACCCTCGGATACATTTGTCGCCTCAAAGATACAAGTTCCAGCATAGATCAGTGCCGTGTTAAGAGTAGGAATATTGGGAGAAGTTGGTACCCAGAGAAGTCCTGTCTCGTCGAACCACATCCTCCTCTCCCAACCCTTCATTCTCGCCACTCGAACTTCTGCACCCAATTGAAATCTATTATTTAGGAAATGGGAAAGTTCCCCCACCGTAAGTCCGTAGCGGACGGGTATATCAGCTATTCCAATAAAGGAGCGGAACTTGAGGTCTAATAAGGGGCCCTCAATGATAGTACCTGTTAGTGGATTGGGCCTATCGAGAACAATAACAGGTACTCCTACTCTCCCTGCTGCTTCCATCACTTTATAGAGAGTTGAAATGTAGGTATACCAGCGAACACCTATGTCCTGTATATCATAAACGATGACGTCAAGATCGCCGATGATGTCCCGGGGAGGTTCACAGGCATCGCCATATAGGCTGAATACGTACACTTCAAAATCTCTGTCGAAATACGAAGATATCTTCACCCCATCTGCAACGTCTCCCAATAAGCCGTGCTCAGGAGTGAAGACGACTTTAAGCGATCTCTTTAAGGCCTTTTTGAATAATTCGACCGAGAACCTTAAGTCCTGCGTCACTGATGTGTGATTGATAACTAGTCCTACATTTGCTCCTCGGAGAGAAACTAAGCCTTCTCCAACTATTCGATCTAATCCCGTCTCAACCCTAGCACCCATCTTGAAGCCCAAGCCTCAGTCTGAGTTAAGCTTAAGGATGTATAAATAGTGTCGCTAGTACGGCGACGATGAGCCACTGGTCTCCCTTACTGAAAATGATTGGGTGTGTACTTGGGCGACCCTGACGTTCTAATGGTGATCTCCTCGCGTTCTGTACCTCAGTACATGAACACTAGCAGAGACTACTGCCGCTAAGGTAAGCGAATAAAACACCACTAATGCTAAAATGTTCGGAAGGTACGCCATTAGCATTCTTAACGCCCACGCAATATTGTATGAGAGAATTTTCGGACCCCAGATTGATATCCCTACCGCGATGAATAGAAGCTCCGTCACAAACGCAATACAGGGATAAGCTATTGAAAGAAGAAACCTTGTCAATCTCCTGTCTATAGGTTTGGCCAAACACACTAGGTAGAATGAAGGCGTTAGCACTATTAGGGCGACAATGGGATTAACGAAGCCTACTGAGTACGCCAAGGCCATGAAAGTGGCTGCTACGAGCTTAAAGCTCTGCCAGTCTTCAATTCTAAAACTCCTTCCGTAAACAATGTTTAGAACTATGGCTGTGCCAACTGCTGCTACGAGTATCTCGAAAGCCTTTCCAAAGGAGATCATCAGCGATATTGATAGGAGCAAGATCACCGCCATTATAAGCAGTAGAACTAGAAAGGAAGATAAACTGCTCCTTAACCTCCTCCGCTGGAACAAAATATCTCTAGCTTCATATAGGAAGAGTATCATTGGGGAGTAAGTTGAGATGTACATTAGATAGGTGAAGACCGTAGTCACAACGTATCCATCGAGGAAAATGAAGTGCGCACCTATTCTAGGTATGTCGCCCATAGAGTCTATCGTGAGAACTGTTCGCTCAACGAGTGTGCCCACGATTTCTAGCTTTTCAACAGATATCTTGTCAATTGTGTCCTCGAGCTTATGCCAGTAAGGATAATCGTAGTCCACGATCCCTACTGAAGATATCCCGTAGTCTACAAAGGGCATTGAATCCGTCCCACCCATCACGAGTCCCACACGTGAAACTATGTTAGCCCGTGCTACTCTCACTCTATATCCAAGCCTTTCTAACGATTTAATGACGTAGAGAACCCCTCCATCACACACGACAAAGGGGTTACGGCATCCCATGAAAGCCATTAAGGACACTTCTTCAGACCCCTTCCACGCACACATGTCTATGCTGATTGCAGCAACTACCCTGCTTATCTGAGGAAAGTTGTCCGCGAAGTACTTGGCTCCATGAAGTCCCGTCTCCTCGGCATCGCTCGCTAGGAATATTATTGAAAGCCTAGTGCTCCTATTGGCAAAGACCCTTGCAAGCTCTAATAATATGGCAAGTCCTGCACCGTTGTCATTAGCCCCCTCAATAGTATAGGGCACAATGTCATGATGCGCTATCAGAATAATGTACCTGCTTTCGTAACCTCTCTTAATGGCATATACATTGTGTGCTAGTACCCTCTTTCTCCCAAAACCAGGCGCGTAGAAGCTCTGAATGTAAGTCTCAAGTCCTAACCCTCTGAAGTAGTCCGCTATCCAGCGGACTATTCTCTTGCTACTCTCCGATCCTACGACCCTGTACTTGTACTTACTTGTTATTTCCTCGAGAAGCTTCATAGCCCTAACAGCATCGAAGTCTGTATCGCCGCTGTACACAGAAATGGAGGGTTGAAAGGGTAGAGCTATGAGCAAAACTATGAGCGGCATTGATAGTAAAACAACTCTTATAGCAATTTTTGTCAAAACTTACACCCCACCGCCTGACATTAAATATTCGATCAGGGAATTATAAAGCTAAATTGCTCCTCAAAAGCTGGGAAATTCATTGACTAAAGGTTCGAGAAATCGTCCTCAAAACTTCGAAGACGCTGCTTAAACTTATTACAGCCTATCCTGTCTCCTTCTCCGCAAGCTTTATGGCCTCTATAGGAACGTTATTCGCCTTTTCAAGTAGCTCTAAGGCCCGCTTATACGACACACCCATCTTTATTATGACAATAGCGGCAGTAACGTTACCTCTAGCTCTTTTAGGTATTTTGAAATGGTCTCATAGTCCACTCCTGTTTCGGTGATATAAACAACCGTAATGACCCGCTCCGTAGCATCAAACTAGCACAAACCAATACAAAAAGCTACGGAACGGGAGAACGGTTTCTCTGCTCAGTCATTAATCTTCTTAGCTGCTCGAAGACCCTCTTGTCACCTTTAAGCTCATCAGCCCTCATTGGAGAAATCCTTGAGCTCAGTGCTTTCTAAGGATAATTTTTCAAGAACCTTCTCTAAGTCTACGCCTTCAAGCTTAAATGCGTAGAGCACTGCACCAAAAACCGGTTTAAAAGTAGAGCCATGCACCGATACCGCTCCAATAAGCTTCTTCAACTCCCTCGTGAAAAGCTCTATAAACCTTTCACCAAGATTAAATACACCACCGCCATAGTAGACTTTTACTGGAGGTTTAAGATCAAGCCTTTTTACCACTGCTGCAACCCCTAAAGCTAGCTCACGAGCTGCTTCTTGAATAATGTTATATAGGACAGGGTGTTGATGCCAGACTTCCTGTACTGCCTCTAAAAGGGAGGCTATTAGCACGACAGGATTCTTAGAGCTGTATATCTTCTCAAGTAATGAATCAAAATCCTCGACTTTAAACCATTTAAACACAATATCCGCTAACCCTGTAACATCGCTTCTCCCGTCAATTTCTCTTGAGAGCATGTTGAGTATGCGCGATCCTATCCAAAAACCACTGCCCTCATCGCCTACTAAATAACCCCATCCCGATGCCCTTACTACTCTACCACCGCCATCAATTCCCATAGTAATAGTGCCTGTGCCCGCACTTACCATAACGCCCGGATTGAATTGAGTTGCAGCTATCAAACTTATGAAACCATCAGTCGTTACGGTAAAGTTTTGGAAACCAAGCTTCTTGACGATCGCCGTATACTTCTCCAAACTCCCCTTCCTTCCTGCGCCTGCAAAGCCTAAGACCGCCCTTCTAATTCTTAAACTCGGCTTTAAAGCCCTTTTGATAGCGAGAACAACCTCCCTTTCCGCAGCCTCTACACCCACTAAGTTAATGTTGCTCGGTCCCGCTGTACCGTAGCCGACTATTCTGCCCTTTAAATCCACGGTCAGAGCTTCAGTCCTAGTTCCTCCACCATCCACTCCTAGAAGGACTTCCATTACACAATATACCCCGATGCTACTGCATTGTATGTACGGACAAATATAAAGCTTGACAATACTTGAATGAAAAGTTTCTCCTGAAGCTTACAACCAAGAATAAATTTAAAACGAGAAGCCATTAATTTCTTAGAGCCGATGAAGAAAGTCATGCCAACGGAGAAGTGAAGATTTCTGGGGTAACAGAGGCCCCTGATGATTAACAGAGATATCGTAGATGCCTCCTAAAAGGTAATTCAGTAGGATCCAAGGTCTGATTTGAGGAAATTCTTTAACAACGTTTAACCCTCTAGCGCTCTTACAGGTAAAACTGTTTTAAAGCCATTCTCAAGAAAATATATCATGGAAACATCAGAAGAAAATTCGGATGATTCCTGCAACTTTTTACGCATAGTAAGCATGGTATCCCTCGACAGGGAGAGTTTCAGTAAAGGTGAGTTCTCTGCGGAGAAAAGTGTGAACTTTAAATCATCTCTTGGATTCAACGCAGAACATTTTAATGTTGCCGTAAAAGGGCGGGATCCCACACCGCTACTATCGAGAATCCTACCTAAATACCTTGAAATAGCCCATGCAAAGGGGCTAAGGGTATTCGTGTACGTCAACGTTCATTGGCATGACGTTAAGGAACTGGACGAACACCCCGACTGGTTTCAGGTAGACTACGATGGAAAAATCATAGACGACGTTTACGGTAAGGGACTCATGCCATGCATTAATAGCCCCTCTTGGAGGAATTACTCTTACGGCATTATACGGAAAATAGCGCTTCTAAACCCCGATGGAATATTCCTCGATGGTCCTGTGTTCCACCCACGTGGATGTTATTGTAAGTACTGCAAGGAGCTTTTCCGGAAAAGATACGGTACGGATCCTCCAAGAAAAGGTGTGATTGGGAGTGAATTGCACTTGAAGTTTGCAGAGTTCCAAAGCGACTCTATGGCCGACTACATGAAAGGAGTCTACAGTCTGGTCAAGGGAATTAACCCCAGGATACTTGTGTACCTCAACGGTGAAACTGTGAGACCGAATTGGGTTACAGGTAGGGATAACGTCAAACTCGCTGAATATCAGGATATTGTGGGTGCAGAGGGTGGATTTGAGTACTACAACCTATTTGAAACGCCCATCTTTAAGCCTGGAATGACTGCAAAGGTTCTAGAAGCACAAGCACCTAATAAGTTAAGAGTCGTGTTTGTAGCTAACAAGCACAGCCCTTGGAACCGCGAAGTTCTTCCACCAGCTGAGCTTAAGAACCGTTGCGCACAGGTGTTAGCAAACGGGGCAAATTACTGGATTGGAATAACTTATAAGAAAGAGGAGTACCTTCACGCTATAAAGGAGATTAATAGCTGGACTACAGGCAAAGAGTATTACTTCAGCGGAACTGTGGATGCCTCAGAAATAGCCCTGTATTGGTCTCAGCTCTCTGCCAATACATATGGGGGAGAGATCCCCACGAGCGACTTTACGGGTAGGATCATAAGGGTTAAGCGGAACATACTCAAGAGCTTCCAAGGAGCCTACGAACTCCTATTGAGAAATCAGTTACCATTTCATGTGGTCATCAGCCCTGAACAACTAGATCGAACAAAGCTTCTGATACTCCCTAACGTTGCCTGCCTAACCTCAGATGAGATAGAGGGTATAGTGGACTTCGTGGGAAAGGGAGGTATGGTAGTAGCAGACTTTGAAACTAGCCTTTATGAAGTACTTCAGAAGAGGGAGAATTTCGGCTTAGAGGAGATATTTGGCGTGAGGTACATTGGAGGAGAGTACTACGGTGATTACGAAAACTACATGTCCATCACTGGAGAATACTACCCCTGTTATACCCAAGTAATTAAAGTTGAGCTCACTACAGGTAAGCCCCTTGGCTACATGTCATATAATACTGGCGGCTTCTATCAGCCAATAATAATGTCAAACAATCCCTCCGCCGTTTTGAATAAGTTCGGCAAGGGCTCAGCAATATACCTAACGGGAAACTTCTTTGAGACATTCTTTAACTTTAAGTTTGCAAGCTATATTCATTTATTTGGAAAGCTTCTTCGGACATTAGGCTTCAAAAGAAGCATTAATGTTAGATCTCCTGCAACGAGTCTTGAAGTTCAGCTAAGAAAGAAGGAGGACATCACTGAAATTCACTTGATTAACTTCACTTCAGACCTATTGAGACCCCTTCTAAACATAGTGCCCTTAAGAGACCTAGTTATCGAGCTAAAAGGGGAATTTGATCGTGCCAAAAGCCTGATACTCGATAAGCGACTAGTCCTTCAGCATAAGCGCGATTTAACGGTCATAAAATTACCCTTATTAAAAGAATATGACGTAATTATTTTAGAACATTAAAGGGGAGTGAGAGGTTGGTTGAGACCGAGCTTTATCTGGGATTAGATATCGGCACCAAAAACATTAAGGCGGTGATCCTGTCATCCGACGGATGTGTTTTAGAAAAGAAGGTTACGCCCATTTATGACCTAGTGAAACAGCCGAGAGAGAACTTTGTGGAAAGAGACCCTAAGGGGCTATGGAAGAGAATTAAGGGAACTATTAAGTCCATGAAGTATGCTAACCAAGTCGTAGCTCTGTGCGTTGATGCCACTAGCGGGACAATAGTGCCCATAGATAAGAAAGGAAAGGAACTCTACCCGCTTATAATGTATAATGACAGTAGAGCTGTCAAGGAAGCTAACGAGCTCAGAGAAAAGAGCAAGGCTGCAAGAGATTTCGAAAAATATCTACCCATAACGCCTCAGCTGGTTCTTCCAAAGCTTATGTGGCTTAAGAAATACTTTGAGAACTTCAGGAAGATCTTCAAGATCCTTCACGAAAGCGATTATATTGTATACAAGCTTACGGATTCTATCGCTACATCGCCTAATGTTGCCGGTAAGTCTCATGCTTTACTGACAAAATTAGGATACCTCGAAGAAGCATACAAGGACGTAGAAATACCAGTCGATATAATGCCTAAAGTATACCCTATTGGAAGCGTTATAGGTCATGTCGAGGAAAAGGCTTCAAAGGAATTAGGCATACCAAGTAACATACCAGTTATAAACGGAGTAACCGATGCAAGTGCCGGTGATATAACCTCAGGTGCTCTCTATCCAGGTCAGGCAAGCGTTACTATAGGCACCTCCCTAACGGTACACGCAGTCGTAGACATGTTAGTACCGGACCCCTACAGAAGATTTTATTATAAGGTCTACGTGAACGACACTTACCTCGCTGGAGGTTTTACAAACGCTGGAACGACAGCCTTAGACACCATAGGTAAGCTCCTGGGTTTAAGTATAAATGAGTTAACAAATATGGCATCAAGGGTCCCTCCAGGATCCGAGGGATTAATATCTTGTACGGAATGGTATGGCGTTAGAGTCCCACGCACCTATCCAAGTTTAAAGGGATTCATTATGGGTCTATCTGAAAGAAATGTGACACCCGGACACATCTTTAGAAGCCTGCTTGAAGGATGTGCCCTTGCCTTGAGGCTCATGCTTACAGCAGTTGAAGATGTTACGGGGACAGATTTCTATGACCTAAGGATCAGTGGAGGTGCTTCTCGAAATAGCCTACTCATGCAGATTATAGCAGATACTACAGGTAAGACTGTAAAAATAGTAGAAGAGCCCGACTCAGCTTTGGGATCAGCTATTCTGGCTGCATGGGGCTCTAAAGGAAGGAAAGATATAGCGAAATTCGTGCATCAAGTAGTGAAAATAAAGGCCGAATTTACACCTGATCTACGCAATAAACCTGTCTATGACGAGCTTGCAGGTAGGTATGAAAGCCTGATTGAGAGGATAGCGGATCTCTTCTAGCATCAGGACTCTTTAAGGAACTTATAACCCCAATGCTCTAAGGCTTCCCTCAGCTCTGGGCACTGTTTAGCGTACTCTTCAAGAGAAATCTTCTTCATGTAAGCCTCTATTGCCTGTCTCATGGCTTTCGCTCCAGCTCTCGTTCCCCTAGGATGCCCATGAATTCCTCCACCAGCATTTATCTGGAGGTCAGGAGAACCCAGGAGGTCGAGGTTTGCTGGCACAAGCGCTGGATGGACTCCACCAGAGGCCACGGGCATCACACTCTTTAGACCATGCCATTCACCTCTGAGAAAATCGTTGATATGCCTGATTCCCTTCACTCCAGAAAACTTTTCCAAGACCTTTAAAGCACCCTTACCAGGTTTCTCCATTTTCCCTTTAGCTGTACCCGTATGAAGTTGATCTCCGCCAGCTAGTCTAACGAGCCTAGCTAGTACAAGCATGTGTATTCCATGCTCAGCACTTCTTGTCATGGCAGCATGCATTGTTCGATGGACATGAATGGGTACTTTAATAGAGGGATCTTCTGCCAGCTCTCTTAACGCGGGAAAGCCTACGCAGAGGACATCGACCATTATACAGTTAGCACCATTATCGAGAACCGTTTCGACATTCTTCCATAACTGATTTAAATCGGCCGTTACATCAACTGCGTAGAGAACCGTTCTACCTGTCTCCTGCTTCGCCCTATCAAGAACTTCCATGACCCTTGAAACTCGATCCTCAATGGGGTTAAACTTCTGGCTTGTTAGCGTCTCATCGTCCTTAATGAAATCTACGCCCCCCGCTGCAGCCTCATAAGCCACCTGTGCCGTCTCTTTGGGATTTAAGCCGACCTTCGGCTTTATTATTGTACCCAGGTGGGGGCGAGGGTTATCGTAGGTTCCCACAATTTTTCTAACACCTTCAATTCCAAACTTAGGTCCCTTGAACATTCTGATATAGTCTTTGGGCATTTCGAAGTCAAGTAATCTAACACCCTCTAGTGCTCCCAAACCGAAAAGATTGCCTGCAACGACGGAGAGGAAATGGGCAATTCCGGCACTGAGGTCAAAGAGGTCTAGCGGAAAAGCTACCTTGACGACACCTGCACCATCCAATAGATCCATCTTGAAGACCTTAGCGGCAAGACCGAGAACCTTATCCGTCATTGTTACTACCTTGGTCCAAGTACCTATGGATTGCTCAGCAGCAATGTTCATTGCCGCGCCTTCAATGCTCATACTACCTCTAGGCTTGACGTAGTAAGTTGCTATAACATACTCGTCGGGGTCGATTTCATCCGGAGTGGCCGTAAAAACCTTTTTCCAATATTCCTCCTCAAACCATTCCTTTTTCGAACCCATTATTTTTCCCTCGTCTCTAAGCTATACTAACAAATATAAGGTATTTTAATGTATTTAGTACCAGTGACCGATGAAGAAGCTCGAGAGGGCAGATCGATGAAGTTAACCGCGCAGGCACAGAGGTCCTAAGACTTCTCTAAGATCCTCCACTTTTAAGCTCCTTTCCGATCAATTTTATGAAGTCCTCAAAAGCTGCCAGAAATCTATCTATCATCTCTTTCGTGTGCCCTGTAGAAAGCATGAAGTGTGCCATATTCTCACCTATGTAAACGATATTCCTCAACAACATGTACTTATGGAGCACCCTATAAACTTCGTCGCTCCACCTTTCTATGAGCGAGATACATGCGTTTATAGGCTCTCTCTTAGTGAAGTGCACGCCTATTATTGAGCCCGAACCAGTTATATACACTGGATTAGTTAAGTGGGAAGCTATCCTCCTTAACCCTTTGATCATGTACTCTCCCATGGCGTTGAGCCTCTCGTATACACCTTCCCTTTCCAGCACCTTAATTGTGGCGATTCCTGCAACCATTGATACCGGATTACCCGTAAAAGTTCCTCCATGAAAACTTCTCCTAGTTTTCTCTGTACACTTCTTATAGTCCAGCAACTCCATTATCTCATATCTTGAGCCGAAGGCCCCTATTGGAAAGCCTCCTCCAATAATCTTGCCCATCACTACTATGTCAGCATCAACACCGTAGTACTCCTGCCCTCCTCCTAGAGCTAGCCTAAAGCCCGTTATAACCTCGTCGAATATTAATAAGGTTCCAAACCCGTCGCAAAGCTCCCTAACCCCCTTTAAATACTCCCTTCTTGCCGGAATCGATCCTCCAGCGCCTAACACAGGCTCCATGACCACAGCTGCAACATCGCCGCCCTTAATGGCTCTCTCCATGGCTTCTAAATCGTTAAACGGTACACTGACCGTGTACTTTATCGACTCTTCAGGGAGCCCCGCGGACTCCGGACCCTTAAAGGGCGGCTTAACTCCTGTATGAAGGGAATCGTAACCTCCATGCCATCCTCCCTCGATCTTTACGATCCTTTTCCTACCCGTATAGGCTCTCGCCAATCTAATAGCGTACATGTTCGCTTCAGTTCCACTGTTCGTAAAACGCACGCTTTCCACGTTTGGAACATGCTTGACTATAAGCTCTGCCAGCTTTATTTCAAGCTCGTGTGCAAAGCCATAATGACTTCCCTTGTCTAACTGCTCTCTAACGGCATCAATTACAGGCTTTGGTGCATGTCCGAGGATGAGCGCACCATGCCCTATCCAGTAGTCATCGTAGATATTTCCATCCACATCCCAGATATTTGCTCCCTTCGCATATTTAACGTAAAATGGATAGGGCTCCATGAAGCGTATATGATATGTTACACCCATCGGCAGAACCTTTCTAGCCCTTTCATAGAGCATTCTCGAGCTAGGAGTTCTTTTAGCTAGCTTGCTTAGGAGCTCCTCATACAAGTTGCCCAGATTCATTAAAATCCTGGCTTAATTAGAGGAACGAGTTTATAACAATTTATCTCAGGAAAACGTATGCTTTTTCAATGTTAACGTCACTTATGTCCCTGAGGGCAAGCGGCTCTCCCTTAAGCTGTGGTAACGTTTCTTCGAAAGTAGGTTTACGAACCTTATAGAATATTCCTATGGGTATCTTATCGTTCCATTCGTAGGCCTTTTTCAGAGCTTCCTCAAAGTCCGTGATGTCATGTCCCACATCCTCAAGCTTATATACCCTTCTTCGGAAGTACTCATACGTGTTATAGAAAGTATAGCATGGTTGGAGCACATCTATGAAGGCAAAGCCCTTGTGTTTTATGGCCTCCTTGAAGAGCCACGTTAAATGAGCCACATCCCCTGCAAACCCCCTAGCAACAAATGTAGCTCCTGATACTAGCGCTAGCGCAAGCGGGTTAAGGGGCTCCTCAGGATTACCGTAAGGTGTGGATCTAGTCTTCACGCCCTTAGGTGTTGTAGGGGTGACTTGACCAGTAGTTAAGCCGAAGATCATGTTGTTATGTACGACGTATTTTACATCAATATTCCTTCGCGCAGCGTGTGGTATGTGACTTAGACCAATGGCGTAGGCATCACCATCGCCTGAGAAGCCCACAACTATTAGCTCCTTATTAGCTAGCTTTATTCCAGTAGCAATGGGCAGGACCCTTCCATGAATTGTGTGGAAGCTATTAACATTTACATAGTCGCCGAACTTTCCGTGACAACCTATGCCCGTAATAACGACTACTTTTTCTCGCGGGATCTGCAACTCTACTAAAGCCCTCTTAAATGCCGTAAGTATACTGAAGTTCCCACAGCCAGGACACCAAGTGATAGTGGCCTTCGTGTTTAATTGAGCTAATGTGATAGTCATTTGACCACCTCCAGAACTTTTGATACTACTTCATGAGGATAGAAGGGGCGACCATTAAACTTCAGGAGATACTCGTCCGGCGCTCTAAGTAGGTGTTCACGGAGCAAGCTACCCAGCTGACCTGTTACGTTATTCTCCACCAGTAACAGTTCCCTTACGTCCTTTAAGATAGTTTGAAGCCTCCTGGTTGGGAAGGGGGATAAGAAGACTACCTGTACGAACTTTACGTTTACTCCCTTAGCCTCAAGAATCTTAAGAGCCTCTAATATGGCTCCCTTAGTAGATCCCCAGCCAATTATCGCTATTGGGCTACGCTCATCGCCATATACCTTAACAGATTCCTCGCAGTTTTCCACCTCCTCCTGCATGAGTTCTAGTTTACGTAACCTCTTCTTGGCCATTATCTCAGCATTTTTAGCATCAGCTGTAGCGAACCCGTACTCGTTGTGCTCAGAACTGTTCACTTTAACTATTGCGTTTAAGGTGCCGGGAAAAGCCATGGGGGAGATCCCATCATCAGTTATCTTATAGCGTCTGTACTCCTCAGAGCCCTCGTACTTCCCAACTATGATCTTCCCCCTTTCGACCTTAGCCTTCTTTAAGTCAAATGCTGGAACCGTTAAGTGGCTTTCAGCTAAATGCTTATCCGTCAGGATTATAACCGGCACCTGGAATTTTTCGGCTAGATTAAATGCTCTTACTGTTAGATAAAATGCTTCTTCAGCATCACCTGGAGCTATTACGAAACGGGGAAACTCTCCTTGTGAGGCATGTAGCGCAAAGCGTAGGTCCCCTTGAGCGGTATAGGTGGGCATTCCCGTACTTGGTCCAGATCTCTGCGCCAATACGACAACAACTGGAATCTCAGTCATGGCTGCCTGTCCAATAGCCTCCGTCATAAGTGCAAAGCCTCCGCCAGATGTGGCGACCATTGAGCGAGAACCTGCATACCAAGCGCCTATAGCCATGTTAATCACCGCTATTTCGTTCTCGGGCTGGACTACTACTACGTCGAAGTCGAATTGGACATTAGCTAGGAAGTGTAATACTGGAGATGCCGGAGTCATAGGGTAAGCGAAGTACGTCTTCATCCCCGCGCGCAACCCTCCTAGCGCTACGGCCTCATTACCGGTAATGACTAAGTGCCCATTGTCGCTTCGAGGTCGAATAGTGCACTGCACTCCCTTACCATATTGCTCAACGACGAAACTATAACCCCTCTTAGCGGCCTCCACGTTGATCTCAGCTATTTCCTTCCTCTTCCCCAGCTCCTTTCTTATTACGCTTAACAGCACCTCTAGATCGAAGTCTATCAGTGCCATTGATGCTCCCAGCGCTACGCTATTCCTCACTACTGTTAGTGCTCCCAGCTCCTTTACAATCCCCGTGAGCGGAATTTCGAAAACTCTAGCTCCTTGCCTTTCCAAAGCACTTTTATCGTACTTGATGTCGCTGTCCACGATAATAGATCCCTTCTTCTTCAGCTTCGAGAGATGTCTATCTAAGGTGTCTTTATTCAAAGCTATAATAAGGTCCACGTTATAGTGAAGAGACCATATTCTCTCATCGCTTACTGTAGCATGGTAGAAGTTATGTCCCCCTCTTATTAGCGACGGATAGTCTATCATGCCGAAGACGTAATAGCCCCCTCTCGTAAAAGTCTTGGCAAGCATTCTACCAGAAGCTGCAACACCCATGCCAGCTTCTCCGCCTATTAGGTAAGTGAAGTAAATCGAGCCCATAGCATGTCGTTTTACATAAAATATTATGGCTTAATTAATTTCCCCGTTATGCAAAGTGTAATTAATAATACTCTCTGCTTAACAGCTGTAAAAATTAAAGAGAAGTAGTACATTGATACACTATATCTATACTATTAAATTGTTTACACGTTATAATATTCAGGGACTTGTTTGACCTCTAGCAGAAGAGTAGTTTATGAGGTGTTCGAAGAGGGCTCCAGCACTAGAATTCCCCTTCACATAGAGTCGGATAATAAGGATGAGGAGTACGCTTTAGGAGATATAGTAGGCGTGGGCGCGAAATACAGCGAATGGAGGGAGTTTTATAGGAAAGGAGGGCCTTATGCAAGAAAACCGGGGGAGAGGCTAAGATTCTGGATCGAGAGAGTCTCGACAGGGGAGTACCAATGGCCTGAACTCTCCGACTTCGTTTCAAAGTCAATTGAAAGCTTTGAGGAAAAAGCAAGAAAGTATGCCAGGGAAAGGTTCATCATCTTTAAAATACTTGGTCCTACAGAAACGGCGGAATCGTTTTTCGCCCCCAAGCCTTCAGAAAGCCTGTTGAAAGTTGGTCAGATAGCACACAGCTATGGTTTTGCGGTATGTTTAAAGCTGAAGAGACAACTTGCAGTGAAAATCTACGACAAGATATGCAATTACATTTTGGAAACCATTAAGGCTGGCGCTGAGATCGACTACGTAGATGCTGTAAGAATAGCGGACGATATGGCTGGCTATACAGGACCACTATATCCTACTAACTTCATCCGCGAAAAGTACATTGAATGGCACCGAAAGTTCGTTGAAGCTATAAAGAAGAGGTGTAAATATGCCATACTTCACTGTGATGGGGACTTAACTAGGGAGAAACTCATCACACTACTTTCGGAAGTCTATGATGGCCTCCACCCGCTTGATCTATGCCCCAAATCTACGGTTAAGGCAGCCGAAAAGTGGGTGGAGAAGGTGGCAGAAGCGAGATTAATGGTGGGAAGAGAAATAGTCTTCTTTACAGGAGTTCCCGTCGATCTCGTGTTTAACAGGCTAGTGGAAGTGGAAGAGTTCGTTAAAATTCCCATGAAACTCGTAAACCTCCTTAAAGGTAGACACTTGATCCTCGCAACGACACATAGTCCCTATCCTGGCAGAGGATTTCATGAAAGACTTCCATTAGAGAAGATCATTGCGCTACGAAAGAAGCTTTTGAAGCTCGTTTCTTAAAATAAAATTTTTCACTATGGTAACCCTACTTTAATCGGTGAAAATATGCCAAAGGTAAACACTAAGCTAGTTGCCTGGGAGGAAGTTGTTGAATGGTGTCGGAAACTAGCAGAAGTGATTGAGGGATCAGGATGGAGACCCGATATAATTGTAGCAATAGCCCGTGGGGGATACGTTCCAGCAAGGCTTCTGTGCGACTTCCTTGACATACACGATTTAATTAGCATACAGATCCTTCACTGGGGCAAAGCTGCGGAAATTACCGCTAAGGCTCATGTAAAATACCCATACACTATCGATCTCTCAGAAAAAAGAGTATTACTCGTCGACGATATAGTTGATACCGGAGACTCGATCATAGTAGCGAAGGAGTATATTGAGAATCATTGGAAGCCCCAAGAAATTAGGGTTGCTGCAATGCAGTGGATATCCCCTGTAGCGAAGATAAAGCCCGACTACTTCGTGGATGAAGTTAAGGAGTGGATCTGGTATCAATACCCCTGGACCCGCGCCGAAGACACCACAAACTTCTTTGAGAAAATAGTTTCTGAGAAGAAAAAGGAAGGTAAGGTAGAGTGGACGTTTGAAGAGCTAGTGAAGGAGTTTAAGTCGTGGTACGGGATTGATGTAGGGGAAGCGTACTATAAGTTAGCCTTTAATAGGCTTTTAAAAACGGGAGTTCTTAAGAAAAAGTGCGGCTGTAAAAACACTTATATTGCCGTCTAAAGCTCACTCTAAATAGTATTTTTAATTCTCCTTCATTCTTTATAGGCTATAAAGTCTACCTCCAGGAGCACTCCCTTAGGTAATTGAGCCACTTCAACAGTCGTCCTTGCAGGCGGTTTGTCACCGAAATACTTGCCGTATTCTTCGTTAAACTCATTAAAGAGGCTTAGATCCTTGATGAATACGGTGACCTTTACTACATCGTTGAGAGAGAAACCCGCCTCTTCAAGTACGGCCTTAATGTTCTCCAAAACTCTTCTTGTTTGCTCTCTTATACCTCCTTTAACTACCTCGCCCGTCTCCGGATCTAAGGCTATTTGTCCTGAGCCGAAGAGAAACGGGCCTACCTTTATGGCTTGAGAGTACGGACCTATAGGTTTAGGAGCCTTTTCTGTAAACACCACCTTTTTAGCCATTTTGGCCACCGGGTATTCTTCACTGAAATAGGCTAAATAAATCTCTCTATTTTCAGATCGCCCTAAATACGAGACCTTTTTCCCTCAACCGCTTAAGAATTCCCTCTAGCATGTCTTCGCTGGGCAGCTCAAAGATTATGGTTACCTTCGCAGTGCCAGGTTTTAGCGAGGGATCTATTCGATCATGCTCTATGGACACTACGTTAGCCCTTACCTGTGCTAGTACCTCAAGCACCGTTTTAAGCATACCAGGTCTGTCGGGTAATATTCCCTGGATTCTTATCTCCCTTTTCTCAAGCACAAGTGCTCTTTCTATAACTCTAGCTAGAAGTAGCATATCCATGTTCCCTCCGCTAATTAGTACCACTGTCCTCTTGTCCCTCACATCAATTCTCCCTCCAAGTAGCGCTGCTACGCCCAGAGCTCCCGCCGGTTCAGCGACGCATTTGCTCCTCTCAAGCAGAAAGAAAATGGCACGCACTATTTCGTCGTCGCTTACAAGAACCATATCGTCGACTAGTTCGCTGATTATTTTAAAGGTAAGATCTCCCGGCTTCTTCACGGCTACTCCATCGGCTATAGTATCCACGTAGGGGACTTCTGTGAGCCTACCCCGTTTAAATGACAAAGTCATTGCTGGAGCTCCTTCAGGCTGTACGCCGATGATCTTCGTTCTGGGCGAGAGCTTTTTGATAGCTGTGGCAATGCCCGATATAAGTCCTCCTCCACCTACAGGAACTATGACGACATCAATATCCTTTAAAGATCTAAGCATCTCAAGGCCTATTGTTCCCTGTCCTGCAATCACTCTCTCATCGTTAAACGGGTGAACAAATTCCGCTTCAAGTTTCTCACAGATTTCTAGCGCCTTACTATAGGCTTCATCGTAAGTCCTTCCGTGAAGAACTACCTCTGCACCATAACTCTTCGTAGCTCTAATCTTTATGTACGGCGTTGTCTCGGGCATGACTATAATTGATCGAATGCCCAGTTCCGTAGCAGCTAGAGCAACTCCTTGAGCGTGATTTCCAGAGGAAGCAGCTACGCATGCACTAATTTTACCCCTTTCCCTCAATAGTCGCCATAACATGTAGTAGGCTCCGCGAACCTTAAAGGCTCCTGTTCGCTGAAGATTTTCGAGCTTTAAGTATACTTCGCCTCCAGTGATCCTAGAAAGAGTACGGGATTTATCAATGGGCGTTCTGTAAACGACTTTATCGAGAACTCTGTCGGCCTCCAAGATATACTCATAGATCCTCGACACCAGGTCCATGGGGGCACCTCAAGCTTTAGCCTTACATCTTGAAAGTCTAAGTTTAATGTTTACCATCACCAAAAGACCTCCTCTAACACTTTAATATAATAGGCTGACTTAAACAGTAGATCATGCACCTCAGGGTTATAGAATTTTAGATCTAAACCCCTCTTGCTAATCCTCTTCCTAAGCTCCTCTTCAGACATGGCAGCAGGGTTACAGCTGTCAGACGCATAGGTAAAGGACCACAAGCCAGTGAATGAGGGAACGTACACTACATACACGCCCACATTCTTGAAGAGATCTTTTAAAGCCCTCTTAAGTCTGCTTTGAGCTCCTACATGCTCGACAATTCCCAGAGACTGTAAGCACACTATGCCTTCCTCTTTAAGCCTTTCTTTCATGGCGCGAAAGATCTCCATTTTATAAAAAGTGGCGGCAGGACCTATTTCATCAGTAACGTCAGCGAAAATAACATCGTATTTTTTGGTGGAACTGCGCAGAAAACTCGCTCCGTCATCGATGACGATCCTAGCCTTGGGATCTTCAAAAACCTTTGAGAATGAGGGGCCAAAAAACTTTCTTACAGACTCTATAACCTCGGCATCTATTTCTACCATGTCAACCCTCTCTACACAGGAGTGTTTTAGAACCTCCCTCAACACCCCGCCGTCCCCTCCACCAATTATTAGGACCTCACGGGGATTTGGATGAGATAACATTACTGGGTGAACAAACGATTCATGGTATATGAATTCGTCTGCACTGCTTATTTGGGTTGTCCCGTCCAAGTATAAACTAACTCCATAGCCCTCTGAGTCGAATATTTCTATGAGCTGGTATTGGCTCTTCCTTCGACAGTAAATACGATTCACTTTCGTTAAGGTATAAACGCCCTTATGGAGCTTTTCTATGTAAAAAACCTCACCATCTATGCGCCTAAGCCCTGTCCTTAACATATTTTAATAGACTTTAGAGTACTACAAAAATCTTTTCTAAAGCCCTCCTAGGCTGTTTGCTCATTTAGGTACTCGGATCAGCCTTCATAACCCTACCTCATATACTCGAATCACCTGCATTTAGTAGCCGATTACTCCCTAATTACACCCCTAATGAAGTCAATGATTCTCTTAGCGCCCATCAACGCGTTCCTAGCGTCTTTTTGCGTATCAGCTGCTGATGGAAATGCTTCCGGAACTATGTCGGGATATCGAAAGGGCATGTAATACGAGTCAAGAATAAGGGCTACATCTGAAAACTCTTGTGGCACCTTTATTCGCCTCGAAACTTCCTTTAAGAGAACCGTAATACTATTGCTTCTAACGTCCGCGCCGCATGATAATAGAAACGCTTTTAGAGCCTTCCATACCGCCTGGTGAGCTGCAAAACAAGCCCATTCATATTCTCCTATTTTGAGAGAAAACTCTGCATGTTTAAGATCCTTCTCAGCTTGTTTCAACCAACTTTCTGCCCTACTCAAGATAAAGCACCAGCATTAAATCCACGTAATGTGACCAATTAAATGGTTCACGATCTTTTATGTGCAAGCAGCTTATATTGTTTATTAAGTCGCTCATGCAAAGCCCTCTAAGGTAGGAACCTTACTCAGTATTCACCAAGTCCCTCTATCCTCCGTCTAAGAAACTTCCCAAACGCCACCGGAATGTTTATTAAGGAGATTGTATTTCGTTACTATAACAGTGTTATATAACGGTGTTATATATTGGAGACATTGCAGGAAGCTATAGAGGATAAGCTAAAAAGGAGGTATAGAGTGTTCGAGGACCCCGAATCACTACTTACTGAGAACTGGCCAACCCCATTGCTGAAATTAAGCAAGGTTTCGGATGAGACCCATGAGGTCTGGGCTAAGCTTGAATTTTACAACCCATTTAGCCATAGCATAAAGGATAGGGCCATTTGGAACATGTTCAGAAAAGCTTTAGAGAAAGGATTGCATTTCGACAAGTTATATGAAGCTACTTCAGGTAACGTCGGCATAGCGCTGGTAGCTCTATCCAACATCTACGGTAAGAAGTTTAGGGCATTCATTCCTAAGGGAACCCCGGAGACCACTGAAATTCTCTTAAAGGTTCTGGGAGCAGAGGTTGTGCGTACGGAATTTGAAGTCATAGACAGAACCTTCATAGAATACGTGAAGAAGAAAGCCGCGGAGGATAAGGCTTTAAACTTGAACCAGTTCGAAAATGACGCCAATTTCGAAGCGCATTACAATTACACTTCGCTAGAGCTCTTAAAGCAGCTAGAAGTCCTAGGAAAGAAGCCTAAGTGCATCATCGCTGGCGTAGGAACCTCGGGTCACATAGCCGCCTTAGCAGCTCGGTTTAAGGAAACATTTTATGACGTAAAGGTCGTCGGCGTAGAGCCCTCTCCAGGAAACAAAATACCTGGCATTAAGAGGATCGAAACGCGCCCCAAGTGGATAGCCCACGTGAAGATAGATGAGGTAGTTGACGTGAGAAGTAGAGAAGCTATAGAGGGGGCCATAGAAATAGCCAGGCTTGAAGGAATCCTCATAGGCTTAAGTTCTGGAGCCGTCTATCAGGCGTTTAAGAAAATAAGGAATAAGTACGGTCCTGGAACCTACATCCTGATATTCCCGGATGATGCATTTAAATACATTGAAGAGTTCAGGGAATATTTAAAGCCCCGTACGACCTTTAATTATTAGTACTGGAGGTGACCCTCCATAAGGACCTTTTGCGAAGTATACTCGAAGTACATTCTCCCAGCAGTAAGAAACCTCATTGCCAGAGCCTTAACGCTTGAGTACGGGCTTTCACAAATCGAGGTTGCTAAAAAGCTTGGTACTACACAGGCAACAATAAGCTACTACTCAAGATCTAAACGAGGAGCGAAACTTTACAGCATACTAGTAAGCGATCCTGAGGTTGTTGAAGTAAGCAAGATGGTTGCTAAAAAGCTCTTCGAAAACGATAAAAAAGCAGCATCCGTTATGTTCTGCAGCATATGCTACCTCGTACGAAGTAAGAGACCCCTACGCGAAAAGATATTCCGCGTACTGAACATAAATCTGGACGATATACTATTACCGGAAGTGGTTATCAAGACTTCCGACTAAGGACCGAAGATTTCCTTTCACACTCAATTGAGATTCCACACTCTTTACTCGTACAGTTGATAAAGAAGCTCCAGTGTGGCAAGCTTATTTTTGTGTACGCCTGATACTAAGACTGGCGATACCATGAACGATATCGGTAGGTATATAGGCGTCTCGACCCATTTTATGCCTCTAACGTATAACGAAACTCTTGAACAAGCAATTAGTATAGTGGTTAAGGCGGGTATAAGGACCTTCGAACTAGTTCCAGTCAAGTATCAGGCACAGATCGGCTGGCCTTACAACATTCCTAATGTAGGCGTATGGGTTAGAGAAATGAGCAATAAAGACATTAAGAAACTTGAAGACCTGCTATCGATGTTCGATTTAGTGACTATTCACAGCCCCCATCTGGACCTGAATATAGCTAGCTGTAACATAGGTATTCGAGAAGAGTCGATCAGGCAATACATGGAGTGTTTAGAACTCGCTAGGAAACTTGACGTAGAAATAGTAACATTCCATCCAGGACGGCAGACTTCTGGCTTTATTAGAAGTGATGATGAAATCCTAGAGTACGAGATACTTTTCGCCAGGAAAGCTGTCGATTACGCTAAATCCCATGGGATGAAGGTAGGGTATGAAACGGGTAGTGTGAGGAGATTAAAAAGACTTTTCGAACACTTTAAACCAAGCGAGTTCGGCGTGAACATAGACATAGGCCATGTTATAATGGGAGGATACGACCCTGTAGAGCTTATTGAGCTATGGAAGGATAGAACTATAGAGTTTCACTTCCACGGAGTGAACCATTACTGGGGCGGCTACATGGATCACCAACCAGTGTGGATGAACAACGCAGTTGACTTCAGGAAAGTTATCTCTAAAATGAGGGACGTCGGATTCATGGGTCCCATAATCTGTGAAATCCAGGGGAACGATATAGAGCAGCACGTAGAGCACGTACTAGAGGCTAGGGAATTGATAGAGTTCCTTTGGTTAAGAGATAGCGAGATAGACAAGGAAATCAGGCCTTGGAGATTGCTTAAAGTCATAAGGGAGAAGAGAAAGCATCAATAGAAACCTATACAATGAACGATAATTTGTCGCAGTTTTATTTCAAGCTAAAAGGTTTGGAGTCGGAAGAGAAATCATTTTACGAAAAATGGATAAGCTTGTTAGGGTTAAAGCATTTCGATAAACATGCAGGTAAAAATAACGTCTAAAGGTTTAGTTATTAACGGAAAGATCGTCCGCTTCTCTCAGGAGAATTCCATTACTGGCGCGTGTTAAGGGAAAACTGGGAATCTGTTCTAAAGGTCATAAAGAAGATGGGATTACCTCTGATTACAACCTATGTTCCATGGAACTATCACGAGCTCGAGAGACGAGTCTATGGTTTCGAAGGAAAGAGTAGTCCTCAAAGGGATCTGAAGGGATTTCTAGAGCTGTCAAAGAAATATGGTTTCTACGTTTTCTTAAGACCTCGGTCTTAGAAGAACTCGATCTAAAATCTGTGGAAATAGAGGAGGATAAGGATTATGTCTTGGAGGATCTTGAGAGCGGAGACGGAGTAAGCGTTAAGGGCCTTGACTTAAGGAAAGCATATTTCGAGAGCGTTTCGAGGAACGTGAAGGTCATTAAAATTTACGAGCAGTAGTATACGATGAACATTAATTTGTCTAATTTTCTTTATGATAGCTTTTAAGTAAAAGTATTCATAGGAGCCTGACATAACTAAATCTGGTACTGAGACATGTACAGGAGAGCTTTCTATCCCGGCAGGTTTCAACCCTTTCACCTAGGTCACCTTCAAGCAGTGAAGTACATTCTCTCCCGATCTCAAGAAGTTGTTATAGGAGTCACGGCTGCACAGTTTAACTACCTAAAAGATAATCCATTTACAGCTGGTGAGAGAATAGAAATGATCAGGCTCGCCCTAGAAGACTTATGGTCAAAGGTCTATGTAATACCGATAGAAAATGTACCTAACAATTATGAGTGGGTTACACATGTTGAGAGCTTAACGCCTTCCTTCGACGCGGTCTTTACAAACAACGAGCTCGTGAAAATGCTTTTTAGAAAACATGGCTATCAAGTAGAGCCCATACCGTGGGTTAGAGCAGAGGAATTTTCTGGAAAACATGTCAGAAAGGTTATAGCCGAGGAGGGTGAATGGGAGAACCTAGTTCCAGAACGCGTTGCAAGGTATATTAAGGAAGTAGAAGGAGATAAACGGATAAGGGATCTATTCAAGTCAGAAGAGATCAGACTTCCAATGAGGTGAAGCCCATGCCCCTCAAGGTGGAGATACTTACAATAGGTACTGAGCTTATCATTGGATTAATTGTAAACACTAACGCCGCCTGGCTCGCCAGAAAGCTAACCTCCCTAGGATGCTATGTCACGAGAATCGTGACCGTTAGAGATGACATCGATGAAATAGTGAGCGCAATACACGATGCCTTTAACAGAGGAGCCGATATGGTCATAACTAGTGGCGGTCTAGGTCCCACGGAAGATGATATGACGCTGGAGGCGGTTTCTAAGGCATTTAATCGCAAGCTCGTCCTAAATCCTGAAGCTTTAAGAATGATAGAAGAAAGGTACAGACGCTTGCATGCAGAAGGTATTTTGAAAACGCCCAGTCTCCTTCCTGAAAGGAGGAAGATGGCGTATGTTCCTGAAGGATCACAACTGCTACCGAATCCCGTGGGAGCAGCTCCCGGAATCCTCTTGAAAGTTGACGATAAAATCGTGGTGTGTTTGCCTGGAGTACCAAAGGAATTAGAAGCGATATTTGAGCAACACCTGGAGAAAATCATTGTGAAGCTTTCAGGAGCATTCCTATCTAAGACGTTTAAAGTCTCAACCGACTGCAACGACGAGTCCCTAATAGCCTCTATAATTAAGAAGGTAAATAGGCTCTTTCCGGAAGCCTATATAAAGTCCCATGCAACCAGATTTAAGAAGGAATTAGGCGTCCCGCTTACAATAACCCTTTACGGTAGCGGAGAGGACCTAGAAAGTAAGGCTAAGAAGATAGTGAAATTAATTGACAAGGAGTTAAGAAAGCTGGATTATCACTGTCTTAAATTAGAGAAATTATAGGATCCTCACGCCGTTCTTCCCATCCGTAGCTTCATGTTTTAAATTGTATGCTTCCCTCGCCCACCCGGAGAGGCACGATTAAACTTATAAGCCTTATGGGGGGGTCTCGCTCCGAAAAGCACTACGAAGTTATGCGGAGACATAGTCTAGAAAAGCACACAGCATTAGCGTACCTCATAGCCCTGAGAGGTATAAAAAGACACACCATAATACAGAAAACTACAATCTAATGTTTATGCCCCAATCTTCTTCAAGTCTTTTTAGGAAGCTTATTAGCAAGCGCTTCTTCTCTTCTGTAATGCTTTTCAGAACCTGTTCCCTTAGCGGGCATAACCTATCAACGGTAACGCCCTCTCCACTGACATATACTAGTGGATATAGGCGGCAGCCTATTGGCCTATAGGGGTATATAGTACACATGTTCGTGTCCTTATCGAGGAAGACGCAAGAACCTCCAATGTTCCTCAGTCTCGGCAATCCACCTTTCCAGACTACAAACCTGCGCTCAGGTATAGATAAACTCCTAATGGTTTCGATATCGATCTTCGCGAGAGGCATCTCCGTATTATAGCAACACCTTCCACAATACTTGGACTTGATGAGTTTACAGTTCACTTCAACAACGTATATATCAGCTTCTATAGGCGGTCCCCCTCTCCCTCCCAACTTCGATAGCCTTCTGCATAAACTCTCTAATAATGTCCTTTTCTGCTCTACTTAGCTTCCTGTTAACCAGCTTTTCTACGAGAGTTATTGTCTTCCTAAAATTGAAGTTTGAATCCTCGAAAACTCCCCCAAGAATCCATAGCAGCGAGTCTATCTTTAGAGAGGGAGTAGAACTTAGACTTGATATTCTATTCCAAACCCTTCTAACACTCTCAGCATGTTTGGACCTAAGGCTGTTTGCTAGCCTGCTGAAGCCTGCAGTGTAACTCGACGATTCCACAATTCCGCTCGTCAATGTAACCAAACATACGCGGTGGTCTACCGGTATGGGTATTGACGGAGGAATATTTACATTGAGTCCTAAAGCTTTAAGAACATAGTAGAACATTTTTGTAGCAAAGACTATTGTCTTCGCGTTCGGATACGACTTCATAGCCTTCGCCAAGTCCTCCCGGAACTCCTCAAGATTAACAGTATACGAAGAAAACTCCTCCTCAAACAGGGGTACGAACCTGAGAAAGAACCTTTCTATACGCCTCCTCTTCACTCCTCTCATCCTATTCGTGCTAGGGCTTTTATCCAAAAAGGTGAGCAATATCTCCTTAGGGCCTTTGTCCTTGTGATGTTCCACGACCCCCTCAAAATACCTCCAATGAACTTCGCCCTTAGCGGAGAGCTGATAGCTTATTAAGGCCGTTCCAACGATAAGGACAGCCGTCTTAACCTCGTCTCTAAGCATATTAACGATCCTTCCTGTAACCTTAAACTGTATATCACTACTCTCGATAAGGTCTAGGAAGTTTCTTGCCTGTACGCTTGATAGAATATCCGAGATAGCTTCAACCCTTCTTTCGTTAACCTTGAAGCTTACCGGCTGTCTCATTCAGACATCACTACCAGATTACAGCCTCCTCGATTATATTTGGGTTAACCTCAACCAAAAATCATTTTAAACATTTTTGTTTAAAGATAACGGCGGAGCAAGGGGAGGACCTCGTTGCAGCCCTTCCGAGCAGTGAGGGATGCGGGGTTTTGAGGACCCTTCTCCGCCGTTCATTCCTCAATCCTTCTACCCCTTTGACCCAGCTTCTTGAACCTAAGCAAAGCCCTTTGCAACCTTAATAGGGTCTCCATGGAGAAAATCTTCGCCGTCAAAACTAACAATGCCAGCGAAAATATCAGTGAGACAAGCATGTATAATGGTAACTCTGGCGGGAGATTTCCCGTAATCGCTTCTTTAACTACAACATTTGTTTGAATCACCGGTATGCTGAATACAAGAGCTCTAGTTAGCGGACTTAAAGACCCTACGTCTATAAAAGCCGTTATCATGCCCGGTATCATTATCGCTGCTACTAACGGCCCTACAATTGTCGATGCCACGCGGGTATCGCCGCTTAACGCCCCAATGATTGATCCTAAAGCAGCCATGAAGAAGAGGGTTATGATAAAGCTTGCAAGTATATAGGCCATACTGTTAGGGTCGAGGATTATTAGCGGCGTGAAGCTCACGGATGAAGGCGCTCCCAGCTCTCTGAAAGCCATGTCATAAATGTAAAGATAAGCCACGAACCCTGCTATCGAGCCTAGGGACCCTAAAAGAGAGACAATAAACGACCCTAGCAGTTTTGCCATTAAGATATATATCCTAGGTATAGGTAATGTGAGGAGCGTTTCTAAGGTTTTCTCTTCGTTCTCTATAGCCATCGACGTTGCTGCCATTTGAACGACCGTAATGGAGATCATTAACACGATGAAGGGCATAATGAAGCCAGCAAACGCTATTGATGCAAGAGCCTCAGAGGGATCTCCCCTTAGGAAGAGGTCTTTGCGTTCCAGAAATGTGTATACTTCTGGAATTGTAGGGTTCTTTATTATCGCGAGATCCAAGCCTGTACCGTTAAGGTACTTAGATCCAATATACTCGTTAATGGCTTGGTTAAGCACTATATATCTCGCAGACCTTCCACCGAAAAAGTTGAGGCTTTTAATTATTACAAGATAGCGTATCTTAACGAAAGTTCTGTGGAGAATTTCATCACTAAAGCCCTTAGGTATTACTAGAATAACGTCTATTCCGTTCTGGGCTTTTACTATAGGCTTGAGTTCCTCCACATTAGAAACACTTATGGATAACCTCTTTACGTTGATCCTAAGCATGCCAGATATGCGGTTTAAATACGCTATTAGGCTACGGGACTCAACGGAATTATCTAGATCTATTATCCCCACAGTTATCGGCTCCCGAAACTGTTGTGAAGCTTGTCGCATTGGGAAAGCCATAGCAAAGCCCATTAGGGGCAAGATCACGGCTGAAATAATGAAGCCTAATAGGATCTGAGGATTCCGTATCAAATCCTTAAACTCCTTAACGATTAACGCCCTTAACATAAATCAATCACCTTTCACTAACCTAATAAACAGGCTTTCCAGATCAGGGACACCGTAGTCTTTAAGCAAGTCGAATATCGACCCTTGGACTAGAATCCTACCCCTATTTATTAGTGCCACCCTGCTACATAGCTCCTCAACTTCCCTCATATTGTGGCTTGAAACGAGAACTGTAGTTTCATAAGTTTTGCTGAAATCCTTTATAGTATCCCTAATATCCCTTGCATGAAGCACGTCCAGTCCTACCGTGGGCTCATCAAGTATCGCTAGCTTGGGCTTAACCATAAGAGCTCGCGCAACTTGAACCCTTCTCTTCATACCCTTGCTATAGGTCTTCATTTTATCGTAAAGCCTATCGCCTAGTCCTGAAAGCTTTATCCCAAGCTCTAAAGCTTCCTCTGAATCCCTTCCCTTGCCGAAGTATATCTCGGCGATCAGCTTAAGATACTCAAACCCCGTAAGGTAGCGGTAAGCTCCAGCATCTTCGGGAAGGTAAGATATTATTTTCCTCACTTCATGAGCCTCGCTCACGACATCTCTCCCATAGACCGCGACTTTCCCTGATGTCGGCAGGAGAAGAGTGGCTATTATCCTGAAAGTCGTAGTTTTCCCCGCACCATTAGGTCCCACTAGACCGAAAATCTCCCCTTCCTCTACTTCGAAGGAGATGCCCCGGAGCGCGGCAAACTCTCCGAATTTCTTAACTAAGCTCCTCACAACTACTGCACGCATGAAGCCCAACCCTACTTCCAGCGAGCCAACATTAAGAGGAAAGGAGGGATAAATAAAAATTTAATTGCATAGAACTTAAGTAGAAAGGGGAGATTGCTTGGCGTTCGAATTATTTAAGCCGTACACTCTTGATGAGGGAAAGTTTCTGGTAGAGCTTGCGAGAAAAGCTGTTGAATCATATCTAAAGGAAGAAAGGAGAATAGAGCCCCCAGATAACACTCCTGGAAGCCTTCTAAAGGATAATTACGGCGTTTTCACAACAATAGAAGTGTTCAACCCTCATGGACATAATGAGCTAAGGGGATGTATAGGATTCCCTCGAGGATACCGGAATGTAGTGACAGCAGTGATCAACAGCGCCATAGCTGCCGCAACCGAGGATCCCCGATTTCCACCAATGGGCTTAGAGGAACTTTCAAAAGTTGTGTTCGAGATATCTATCCTATCACCTTTAGAACTAATTGAAGTGAGGGACCCAAGGGACTATGTTAGGCAAATAAAGGTGGGAATACACGGATTAGTCGTTGAAAAGGGGCTGTTTACGGGCCTATTGTTACCACAAGTTCCCGTAGAATACCTGTGGGATGAAGGAGAATTCCTCTCACAAACCTGCATGAAAGCTTGGTTGCCTCCTGATTGCTGGTTGGAGAAAGGAACCAAGGTCTATAGGTTCCAAGCGCAACTATTTAAGGAACTTGAACCCAACGGAAAGGTCATTGAGCGAGACTTATTGAAGGAATACGAAGAACTGAGGAAGAAGAAGCTAACATAGAGTACGGAGTAGAAAGACCTTGAAGGTAACGGGTGGAGAAGGAGGCAAAATACTGGCCCTTAAGATAGCTAAGTATTTAGACACAGAGTACATTGATACCCTTTCTAGGACGTTCCCCGATGGAGAGATCTATGTGAGAGTTATGGGTAGCGTTAAAGGAGAAGACGTAATCTTAGTTCAGTCGATGGGTAAAAAGCCCAACAAGCTTTTAATAGAATACTTGCTTATAGCCGATACACTAAAGGATTTAGGGGCTCGTAACATAATTGCTGTCATACCATATTTACCCTATGCACGCCAGGATGCTAGATTTAATCCAGGAGAAGCTGTAAGCATTAAGACGGTATCCAAGCTCATCGAAAAAGTGGGAGTAAGTGCGGTTATAACAGTCGACATGCACCTACATAGGTTTAAATCAATACAAGCTATCTTCAGCGTACCAGCTTACAACCTTTCTGCAATGGGTCTTCTAGCCGAGTACACAGCCTCAGAATTCGGGTTAAGTAAGCCCTTAGTCGCAGGCCCAGATGAAGAAGCCGAACAATGGGCGAAAATAGCTGCTAATGCTTTACAAAGTGATTACTTAGTTCTGGGAAAAACCAGGAGGGGGGACTACGAAGTTGAAATACGCGGTAAGAGCTTAGCAGTCGTGCAGGCGCGCGATGTACTAATTGTGGACGATATAATCAGCACCGGAGGTACCATGGCTAAGGCTGTTGAGGCCTTAAAGACTGCGGGAGCCAAGAGAATACTGGCTGCATGCACGCATCCACTATTGATTGAAGATGCACTCTACAAAGTGCTCTCTGCAGGCGCTGAAGCTGTTGTAGGAACAGATACGGTGCCAAGTCCCATAAGCTTTGTATCTGTAGCACCCCTTATAGCTAGCTTTTTAAAAGAAACAGTACTGTGAATTAGGAGATTTAAGCAGAGTATTACGTATTATGGATTTAGAGAGCCCTAAGAATAATTTCCTTTGCTCTCTTCAAGTCCAGTTTCCCTTCTTCACTTAAAGGTATACGAGTTAATACGTGCTTCACAGATCCATCGTCATATTGCACGAAAACTTGTGGTATGTTAAATCCCCCGATCTCATCCCTTTCGCCATACTTTATTAGAAAATCCCAGTCCTCCTCCCGCTCTTCAATCTCTATGCCCTTCTCCTCAGATATTTCCCTTAGAACCCTCCTAATCTTCCCTCGTAAGGGATCATATTCAGCCGTCACGAGAATTATTTTGCTCAAGAAAACCACCTTCCCTTCTCTTAGAGAGCCAATCTATTTAAACCTTTTTAGTGATGCTCGTTAAGCTACAAGAGGCTGAGTTATGGATTTTAGCTTAGAGGGTATTCCATATAGAAGAGCTTGCAGATACCTGGCCGTTAACTTAACGGGCATTAGTAATAATATTAAACAACATGTTGCCTATATTTAGCGATACTGAATATGGAGGAAGGCAGGGCTCTTAGGAGACCTTTACTAGCTAATGGATGCATCGTTAAAGACTATGAACCGCTGTATAAATACTGGGAGGTTGCTGAGAAAAGAGGTGTGGAGAAAGCAACCATTAGGAGCGAGGACGTAGAGTACGTTAAGAAAGTTGTTGAGGCAAGCGGCAGGGTAAGCCTGTTAGAGCTAAAGAGAACACTATCCTTCATGATGCTTGACAGAGTTAACGGAGAAATAGCGAAAGAAGCATACACAATGCTGGGCCTTGAACTAAATGAGAGAGAAGCTAGGGAAAAATTAGCGGATATTTTAGCTGGCTGGCTTCTTGAAGCTTGCTTGACGCTGAATGTGATTTCATTAAGGGGATGGAGATTACCTGAGGACTAGTTTAGATCCAGCCTCTCAACTTCATTGCATTTACTACTCTTTCGACGGCTATAGCGTAGGCCGCGATTCTCATGGGCTTATCGCTATACTTCCTCTGCCACTCTTCGTACACTAGCTTAAAGTTGTCGGTCATCTTCTTGTCTAACTTCTTAAGAGCTTCCTCTTCCGTTATCCAGCAGCCCATTCGGTTGTGACACCACTCGATCCAGCTCATCGATACTCCGCCAGCATTTGCTAAAATATCTGGGATGGCTATAGCTCCCTTTCTCGCCAAGATTTCGTCCGCTTCGGGGGTTACGGGACCATTGGCACCCTCAGATATGATCTTAGCCTTTACTTTGTCCGCATTCTTTTCCGTGATAACGTTCTCTATAGCTGCTGGCACTAGTATGTCGACACCTAGCTCTAATAGTTCCTCGTTTGTAATTCTCTTCGCATCCTTATAGTTGATCACGCTTCTCGTCTTATCCTTAACCTCCATAACCTTCTTCACGTCTAGCCCATTTGAATTGTATATGCCTCCCTTACTGTCGCTAACCGCAACGACCTTTGCACCCCACTCAGAGAGGTAGAGAGCTGCATACCTGCCTACGTTACCAAAGCCTTGAACCGCCACGGTTTTCCCTTCTAAGCCATTTAGAACTTTCTTAGCGGCCTCTCGTGCCACTAACGCCACGCCATAGCCCGTGCTTATTATACGAACCTTTAATCCTCCAATCTGGTACGGCTTAGCTGTCACAACGCCCCAAGCTGGATACCCTACCATTTTGCTATATTCGTCAAAGAACCAGGCCATAGTTTGGGGGTTTGTGTAAACGTCAGGAGCAGGGATGTCGATGTCCTCCCCAACGATCCTAGAAATAGCGGCGAAGTATTTTCTTGAGAGCTCCTCAAGCTCCCTTTGTGAGAGCTGCGAAGGATCGACTTTAACGCCCCCTTTCCCGCCTCCGAAAGGAAGTTGAGAAAGTGAGTTCTTCCAAGTCATCCACATTGAGAGAGCAACAACTTCTCCTACGCTTACGTTAGGGTGATACCTCACTCCACCCTTATAAGGTCCCAGCGCGCTATTGTGTTGACTCCTCCAGCCTATAAATACCACAGTTTTACCGCTTTCCAGCCGAACAGGTATCTTAACCTGCAGAAGTCTTTCAGGATGCCTCAAAACTTCTACAACTTCATCAGGTAATCCCAATATCTCCGCCACATCTTTTAACTGCCTTACAGCCATTTGGTATACTGGATCGGTCTCATACGGAGCTCCCGTAACCGTGGCCGAAACCATTCTCACACCTCTTCCCTGTCCGATACGCTATATGAGGCGTTCTATTAAAAACCCTCTTGCATAGATGCTTAGCATTATCGAAACTACAGTAAACGTAGTTTATTCTCTAGCTTTACCTTTCAAAGATTTGAGGGAAAATAGGTAAAGACAGGGTTTACAGGCACTCAGATGCTTGAAGAACTTCTAGTGAAAGGCCCTAAACTCTCATACCTTAACTTGTGAGCATTAAAGCTCTAAGTTCTCAAGATTCCTCCAAACGCTATTCAAGTTCTCCTTTGATATGACTGGGAGACTTAATCTAGCACAATATGTTCTAACAATTTAACTATTAAAAGAAAAGTAATTTAGCCTTGATCCCTGTTTTGACCCTCGTATGAGGAAGAGTTGGGAAGTAGCTTCTATAGCTATATGTGCAGGGCTTTACGCAGTAGTAGGATACATGAGCTACCTCGGGCTATTCACACCCGTCATAGGAGTTGTACGCTTTTGGCCCTCAGTCTTTATTCCAGCAGTATTCGCTGTACTTCTTGGGCCTAGGGTTGGAGGCATAGGAGCGGCTATAGGAATATTCATAAGTGACATGATGATTCATGGAAATGCCCTACTTAGTTTAAGCGTTGGGGTTCCAGCAAATTTCGTAGGCTTCTATCTCGTTGGATGCATCGCGAGAAGGCTTAAAAGTGGAGGGTTAAAGTGGGTTTTAGCAACTTTAGGTGAGGAGGCAGTCGTACTGTTACTCGTTCTTCTAGCGACGTATACGGGAATTCTATCGATGTCAGTAGCGGTAGCGTACACTATAGGAATATGCGTCGCATTAGCCTTCACTTTGGCGTACGGTACGGCTATAAGAGATCATTCAGGTCAACTTCTAGCATATGCTACGGGCCTATTAGCGGGTTCTATAATTATAGGCATAGGGGTATACGCGTTCAGCCAGCTCTTCATACTTCCAGGAGGCTATAGCAGACTACCGTTAGAAGCTGCCTTGCTCTGGACCTTATGGACATATGCTACGGAAATACCCTTTATGGTCGCTCTAACACCTCCAGTAGTTGCAGTAGCTGGGAAGGTACTCCCAAAGGTGAACGAAGATTGAAAGCCAAAGCCTATTCACCAGGGGGTCTATCAGGGTTCTTCTCAACGCATATTGTGGAGGGAGATTTACTACACACAGGGGCCTGGGGAGGAGGCATAGCCCTTCGGAAAGGCGTTTACGTTGCGGTTGAGGTAGAGGAAGGAACGAAGACCGAAATAATCACTACACTCAATGGCAAAAGAGCTGATTTATTCGTCTCACGAAGAGTTGCTGAAAGGCTTCTCTTACGGACTGATAAGCAGTATAGGGTTATTATTAAGCAATCCATTGAGCTACCGATGGGTGGAGGATTAGGAACAAGTGGGGCAAGCGCTCTAGCAACTGCACTAGCCTTAGGAAAAGCTTTAGGACTTAAATTAACGTATGAGGAACTCGCTCGTGAGGCTCATATAGCGGAAGTTGAGTGTAAAACCGGGCTCGGAACGATTTCGGGTCTCGTTACAGGTGGAGTCGTATTGGTTATAAAGCCAGGGGCTCCGGGATTCGATAGAACAGTGCGAATACTTGCCGAACCTTCACTAAGAGTCGTCATAGGATTTTACGCTCCTATAGAAAAGAAAAAGGTTCTTGAAGGCAAAGACATAAGCCGGATAGATGAAATAGGGAGAGAGGCCTTAAGCAGGATCTTAGAGAAAACCGATATCGTGCATTTCTTGGAAACCTGTAAGTGGTTCTCTCAGACTACAGGTCTTATGGGTAATAGGGTTAAAAGGGGAATAGAGGCCGCGGAGAAAGCGGGTGCATTAGGAGCATCTCAAGCAATGATAGGAGAAACAGTCTTCGCCCTTGTGGAGAAGGACATGGTAGAAGACGTTAGTGCTGCTCTTCGAACAACAGGTGCGAAAATTACCATATCCGAGATAGAATGGTGTGCTGCTCGATTATTATAATCTATATTGTATTAATTAAAAATTACACTGATACACTCGTTTTCATCCTTAACTATACTGCCTATTTTCTCAAGCATGCTGTTTAGATCCCTCAACGACAATACCTTCACATTTTCAATTTTATCGAAGTTCAATAACCCTGCCTCGTCCGGTACCCTCCTATAGGATTCCTCCTCGCAAACAACAAATATTCTAGCATGGCTCACGTCCATAACCTTACCCCACAGTTCTATGAAGGAATTAATATTGGGATCCACGAGATCAAAACACACTACTAGGTTGCCCTTGGATGCAACTACATCAAATGAATGTTCAATCCCGCTAAAGCCGACGATTCTGCCATTGATTTTAACGTTAAAGCCTTTCCTCTCTAGAAAATCCTTAATCGTATCTTTTAGACCCCTCCTCATAATCAATCCCTAATAGCGGTGTTAACAAACTAACTAGGGTCTTGCCTTCTTTAAAAGTAATAGAAAATTTAAGCTTTTCTATGTGAGGTAGAAACATCCTAACGAGGATAATATCTAAAGGATTTTGTGTTACCAGATTGCTCCAGAGATGCCAGCTCATTCTCCATTTTACTAATTAAGTCCTCATGATCTTTAAAGAGTACTAGCTTAAGCTTCCTAGTTTCTGTAAGCTCTGACGGAATGCACTCTCTAAACTTCTCCTCTACCAATAGGAAAATTCTTGCATAATCAACATCCACCGCCTTTAGGTATACTTTTAAAAACGATACTATGTCAAAGCCCGCATAGTCGATACATAATGTTAGGTCGCCTTTAAGGGCTACGAGATCGAACTTATGTTTGACGCCACTATAGCCGACAAGGGTGCCATTAAGCCTTACATCAAAGCCTCTTTTTTCTAAAAAGTCTCTGAGAATTCGCTTGATGTCGATGGTTATGCCCATCAAAGCCACCGGAAATTCGTTCACTCCAACCTCTTTTAGCCTTGTAGGAAAAATGGGAATTTAAGTCTTTCTATGTGAATTGAAAAGAAATTTTAGACAATTATATAATAGATTAAAAGAACTTTAAGCATAACGGTGTTATAATGACGTTGAAAAATTTCTTACTTGTCTTCCTCACTAAAGTGAGCATATTGATTATTAAAGTGAGAACTCTTAGAATTTTGAAATTAAAGTAAGCTACAATTAATAAAAC
>Ga0190367_1000194_pt1 | contig 47433 bp, 47 predicted proteins | sample 4872181011_MG_FD_171838 | JGI IMG/M metagenome (GOLD analysis project Ga0190367, IMG submission 171838) | Hydrothermal vent microbial mat bacterial communities from Southern Trench, Guaymas Basin, Mexico - 4872-18-10-11_MG | ecosystem: Environmental > Aquatic > Marine > Hydrothermal vents >... | reverse complement strand
TTGTTAGTACCTATAGTAAAAATTTTATTTAATGTAGGAGACTAATAGATTGTGAAGCTTAAATATACTACTGCATACCTTTTGACGAAACTGCCTGCTTTTCTGATAACCATTTATGGTGTTGAAATATGTAAAACATTAGTTGAGCGGAACACTCTTTACCGCATAATGCCTTCTTTTCTCTTCTACTTATTGTCATTTTCTCCTATAATAATAACTATATTATGTGACTTATTTTTAAATAACTTTACATTCTCTAAAATATATTTAAAAGCTATTATATTTATGGCTATAACTGTAAATATAATTGACAGTATTAACAATATTCTCTCGCTGACCTTAGGTCTCGACATAGTCTATCGCTACGTTATCCATAATCTCCCCGTCTTCTTAAGTTTAAGTTATGCTACATTCATACTGGTATTCTTGAAAGAAGGAGGGCTCTCACTTCTCCTAAACAAAAATGATGAGAGAACTCTTTAAGCCTCCTGCCTGTTTAGTTCAAGTGTCCAGTATTCGTAAAGGAAAATTCCTGTTAGCGGTAGCTGTTCTCTTAGCACTACTGGCTGTTGGCTTAATGATTCACAGAGTTCTGCTGTACAAAGAACTTGAGTCTAAGCTGGGTCAGGAAGTAGAGGAAGTCTTGAAAGAAGCACTTGAAAAAGGGTATTAAGCCTAGACCTCGTATTCACGTGGAGCTTAGAGGAAAAGCTGTATGGTGTTGGGAAACTACTGTTGTTGAGAACGGCTCTGAGAATATTGTAGATGTATGTAAGTCTCTCGGCATAAAGCACCTGTTTATTCTAGTAAAGGGTACTAGCGGGACTATTGTCAAGGAGACTATAGCAGAGATTCTTAGCAGAGTTTTTGTCCAGTTTTCTTAACTCTGTTTCGTATTTCGATAGCGTCTTTTAGGCATGTAGCCATAGGCTTTTCTAGGAATACGTGCTTTCCCGCCTTAAGAGCCTCAATACTCTGCTCCTTGTGCAGGTGGGGAGGCGTACCTATGATAACTGCGTCTACTTCCTTGTCCTCAATGACTTTAGAGAAATCTGTGTATACTCTTGGTACTTTATATTCCTCTGCGGCCTCCCTGGCTCGCTCTTCAATAATATCACAAACTGCGACTACTTCGGCTTTATCTATACTTTGAAAACTCTTTAAGTGAACATTTCCTATGAAACCGCGAATTTTATTTCAGTCACATTTCATGAATCTTCTTCGCGTTTATATCTCTATGCCTTCTAAGCCCACGTCTAAAATGTCGCATAGTGTAATGAAGTGAAGTAGTAAGGAGAAGAAGTTATACTGGAGTATTTCGCTGATATTAGCTCGAGTTTTCCCATATCAGTTATTTAAATCTATTGGAACTTAGAGTCTTCCGTGAACAAAGTAGTGCTCACTGTAGTCTCCAGAGTCTCAGTGGTACTGGCGTCGGCTCTGTCCCTCATAGTAGCTTACTCGGCAGTCGAAGTATTCATTAGCGGCGGGACCTCAGTGATCCTTTTGGTGCCTGCAGTAACCGCTATTTTTGCTCAGGCTACAGTAGTAATGTTTTCAGTAATAGCTCTCTTCAGTACATTAAAAAGGATGAACTGGAGGAGCAGCATTGACTTAGCAAAAGTATTTTTACTAGTACTCTCTCTGGCTCTCTGCGTATGGTCTCTACCCTGTATTTATGAAAAATATGTAGTCGCTTGTAACAGACGAGTTATTTTACCGGAATTTGAGTTCGATTACAGCCTATTACTTGGAGGAGGATTAGTAGGTTTTGGAGGATTAACGCTTCTAGCGAAACAGATTCTTCAAGATCTCCCGAAAGCAGCTAGCGCCTTCTCCAAGATGCTCACAGAAGCTGGAAGGAAGATTGCGTGCAATAAGCCTTCTCCTATTATAACAGAAGAGTAGAGCATAAAGAGGATATTTGACAAAAATTTTATAGTTTTCCACAATCTTTTTATGCTACGATGTCTCATAAAAAAGGGTGATCTGATGCGCCAATTTCACTAGCTCCCTCCAATAGAGAGCTACTGCCCGAACGCCAATATAAAATACTTGTATTACTGAGCGAGGGCAAGAAAACCGTTGAGAAGATCGCCGAAAAAATGAACACTACTACTTCTTCACTAATGAGAGATCTAGCTGAACTAGAAGGTAAGAACCTTATAGCATCTCGAAGAACAAGAGTATATGAAGTAGAGCTCACTGAAGAAGGAAAGAGGTATGCTAAATACTCTCTTCCGGAAAAAAGGCTTCTTGACCTGCTTCTAAAACTTAAAGAAAAGGGTATAGAACAAATTCATATTAAAGAAATATCCAAAAAATCTATGGAAGAAAATATATTGTTAAGTGATAAAGAGGCAATTATAGCTGTTCAACACTTGAGTGGCAAAAAACTCTGTACAGTCAGTAAAGGGTTCTTGAGGCTCATAGCTACACCACCTCAGATAGAGGAGGCACTAGAATGTATGAAAAGCTTAGAAAGAAAGCTTAACGAGGTCCGTGAAAAGAAAATCTATTTAGATATATCGGATCTAAGAGAGCTGAAGAGCCGTAAGCTGATTAAAATTAAGGAGAAAACCATTATTGAGGTAGAGCTTACACCTAGAGCTAGAGATCTTCTCTTAAAGAATTTAATAAGACCAGCTGAGATAATCACTAGACTGACCCCTGAGATAATAATTTCTGGTAAATGGAGAGAAGCTATCATCAAGAAATTCGATTTAAGTGTAGGCGTACCCGTACTCTATCCTAGCAGAAAGCATCCCTACATGGAGCTTTTAGATGAGATAAGAGACATATTGGCGTCAATGGGTTTTGAGGAAATGAAGGGGCCTCACGTAGAGCTAGAGCTATGGAACTTCGACACACTTTTCCAGGCACAAGACCATCCGGCAAGAGAAGTCCACGACACGTTCTATCTTAAGTACCCGACCCGAGGCTCTGTAAGAGACAAAGAACTCCTTGAAAGAATAAAGGCTGTCCACGAAAATGGCTGGATAACAGGCTCAAAGGGCTGGAGATATAAGTGGCGCGCAGAGAAAGCTTTGAGCCTCATACTCAGAACACAAACAACTGCTGTTTCTACTAGAACACTTTACGAGAGAGGAGACGGAGAATACCGGTGCTTTGCTCTCGACAGAGTCTTCAGACCAGAGACACTAGATCCCACACATTCCATGGAATTCTATCAGCTAGAAGGAATAATAGTAGGCAGAAAAGTGACTTTCAGACATCTACTCGGATTTTTCGTCGAGTTCGCTAATAAACTCGGACTCGGAAAAGTTAAAATTAAGCCAGCATACTTCCCCTTTACAGAGCCGAGTGTAGAGGGGTTCATAAAGCATCCTAAGCTGGGCTGGATCGAAGTATTCCCGGGCGGAATGTTCAGACCAGAGGTACTCCTTCCTCTAGGTGTAAAGGAATGCAATGTAGCCGCGTGGGGAATAGGCATTGACAGAATAGCTATGACTCTACTCGACATAGATGATATCAGAGATCTGTTTTCACAAGACCTCTTCTTCCTACGTAAAAAACCTGTTCCCCTGCTTAAGAGCATTTTGAGGTGATGATATGCCAGTCGTAGACGTCATGATAAGAGACCTTGAGAAGCTCTTAGGCAGAAACCTAAGCGTAGACGAGATAGAGAAGTATCTGCCCATGCTCAAATGCGAGATAGAAGAGATAGAAGAGGAAACTGTATACTACGAGGCTACACACGATAGACCAGATCTATTCTCTACAGAGGGACTAGCTAGAGCTCTCAAAGGCCTCCTGGAAATAGAGAAAGGTCTAAGAAAATTCAACGTAAGCAGAGAAAAAGTAGAGCTATATAACCATGGACCGAGCTACAGACCCTTCGTCTTAGGAGCAGTGGTCAGAAACCTGAACCTCGACGAAGAAGCTGTGAGACAGATAATGAACCTCCAGGAGCGACTACACGTAACCTACTGTAGAAACAGAAGAAAAGTCTCAATAGGAGTCTACGACCTAGACACAATAAAGCCTCCCATCTACTACAAGGCAGTAGATCCTAGAGAAGTATCCTTCACACCTCTAGAAGAAACAGAGCCCATGACTCTAGAGGACATATTATCGAAGACCGAGAAAGGAAGGGAATACAGACATCTAGTAGAAGGTAAAGCCAAGTATCCACTGCTAGTCGACTCTGAAGGCAGAGTACTATCTTTCCCACCTATAATCAACAGCGAGGACACAAAGGTTACTGAGAATACACGAAACGTCTTCATAGACGTAACAGGCATAGACTTAGAATCGATGCTCGACGTCATAACAATAGTCACCACAAGCATTGCTGAGCGAGGCTCTCCTGAAGAAATAGTCCTTGTGGTAGTCCACATGAAGAGCGCAGATAAACTCTCTCCACGCCTAGAGCCCTTCAAGCAAGTACTCGAGTTAGAGCTCGTCGAAAAGCTCTCTGGAGTAAAAATGAGCAGAGAAACTATAGTAGACTGCTTAGAGAAAATGAGACACGGCGTTATTCCTCTCAGTGCAGAGAAGCTAGAAGTCTATGTCTCGCCCTACCGAATAGATGTTCTTCACCCAGTAGACTTAGTTGAAGACGTACTCATGGCATATGACTACGACAGAATAGAGCCAGAATACCTGCCTCCTACCGCATCTGGCAAAATATCACCTATCGAAATAATCTCTAGGAAAGTCAGAGACATTATGATAGGTCTAGGCTTTCAAGAAGTCGCAAACTACATGATGAGCAATCCCGACACGCTAGTCAAGAAAATGAGGCTAGAGGAGAGAGTAGTCGAAGTACTTAACCCTAAGCTAGAGAAATACACAGCACTCCGCAACTGGATACTACCCCAAGTACTAGAAGTACTCAGCAGAAACAAGAAAGCAGGATACCCCGTAAAAGTATTCGAGGTAGGAGACGTAGCTATAATAGACGAAACAAAAGACGTAAAAGCTAGAATAGAAAGACACCTCGCTGCAGCTGTAGCTTCTCCCGAAGTAACTATGACAGACGCACTAGTACTATGTAAATCACTCTTCATGACCCTAGGACTAGACTACAGCCTAGCAGAAGAAAATCACAGAAGCTTTATAGAAGGTAGGTGTGCCAAAATACTGGTCAACGGAAAGAAAGTAGGTATTCTCGGCGAAATACACCCCGAAGTCTTAGTCTCCTTCGAACTAGAAACTCCAGTAGCCGCCCTAGAAATAGACCTAACATCAATCCTCGAGATTTTGGCCTAATCATTTATTTCTAAACAGGTATTTTATCCCGATGAGATTTATTATTCGGGAGCCCAAAACTATAGAAGACTTCTATACAATTATGCATGTTCAAAAAGAAGCATGGGGAATGAGGGAAGAAGACATTGTTCCAGCACACTTCCTAAAAGCTATCGCAGATAACGGAGGAGTAGTTTTTGTAGCAGCCGACGAAGAAGGGAAAATCGTAGGCTTTGTTTTAGGCATACTCGCTTCAAAAGACTCGAAAACATACCACTACTCCCACATGGTAGCAGTACTCCCCGAATACCGTGGCAAAGGAATAGCTTACCGCCTGAAACTAGCTCAGCGAGAAAAAGTACTCCGGCAGGGACTAGACTTAATAATGTGGACATATGACCCCCTCCAAGGACTCAATGCTAATTTCAACTTCAGGAAACTAGGGGTAATCTGTAGACTTTACTACAGAAACTACTACGGCGAAATGAGAGACCAGATAAATATAGGGCTTCCCTCAGACCGGTTTAAAGTCGAGTGGTGGATAAAATCCCCTAGAGTCACTAAGAAACTTTCAGGAAGTTATCCTTCTCCAACGCTAAAAGATCTAGAAAATATAGCTGAAAGCGTTGTGGAGACAGAAGTAATTAAAGGTATTAGAGTAGTTGAAAACATCACTTTAGATTCTTCAAGTGAAGTTCTTTTAGTAGAAATACCTGAGAGTATCTCTAAAGTAAGAGACATAGACCTTAAGCTCGCGCTAGAGTGGAGACTTAAAACTAGAGAACTTTTCGAACACTATTTTAGAAGAGAATACATAGCGGTAGACTTTATCTCAATTAAGGAGAATAATCTGCGCCGAAACTTTTACATACTTTGGAAAACAAGTTTAGAGAAAGTTTTGAAAGGTGAGACCCCTTGGAGATAGAGTCTATTGAGCTCTACCACATTAGAATGAAGCTAGCGCATCCCTTTGAAACAAGCTTCGGGAGGCAAGTCTACAGGTCGTGTATACTCGTGAAAGTCGAAGACGAATCAGGAGTAGAGGGCTGGGCTGAGTGCGTGGCAGGAAGAGGACCCTGGTACAGCTACGAGACTGTTGAAACAGCTTGGCATATTATAAGAGACTTCATCGCGCCCCTCGTATTTAAGGAAAAACAAGTCAACCCGCTTACAGTCAACAGAGTTCTCTCCAAAATAAGAGGACACAACATGGCAAAAGCCTCTGTAGAAATGGCGATATGGGACGCTGAAGCAAAAATCCGCAAACAGCCTCTCTCAGTGATCCTAGGAGGAGAAAAAGAGAAAATAGAGAGCGGAGTAAGCATAGGAATACAGAAAGACATAGACTATCTGCTCAAAAGAATTTCGATGTTCCTAGACCAAGGATATAGGAGAATAAAACTCAAAATCAAGCCCGGATGGGACGTAGAAGTGGTAAAGAGAGTTAGAAAAGAGTACCCTGATATCAGAATTCAAGTAGACGCCAATGCCGCATATACCTTAAGAGACCTGAGAGTACTCCTTGAGCTAGACAAACTAGACCTCCTCATGATAGAACAGCCGCTAGGCTACGATGACCTGATATACCACTCAAAGCTACAGTCTATGCTGAAAACCCCCTTGTGCCTAGACGAGAGCATTAAAAGCCCCGAAGACGCTGTTAAAGCAAATCTCTTAGGCAGCTGCAGAATCATAAACATTAAGCCCGGACGAGTCGGCGGACACAGAGCATCCCTAATGATCCACGACTATTGCACACTCGCCGGACTAGGAGTCTGGATAGGCGGCATGCTAGAAACTGGTATAGGTAGAGGACACTTAGTCGCACTAGCATCACTACCGGGAATAAACTACCCAAACGACATAAGCGCAAGCGACAGATACTACGAAGAAGACATAGTCGAGCCACCTTGGACACTAAACCCAGATGGAACAATATCAGTTCCAAACAAGCCTGGAATAGGAATCAAAGTAAAAACAGACCTCGTAGAAGAACTAGCCCTAAAGAAAACAGTCCTCAGAAAATCAGACTACACTTAAGTAATCCTTCTCGAAATATTTCTTGAAGTGATGAGTTTTGCACGTGTTGAGTATGATGAGCCTCCACCTAAGCTGACTCCTTATGCTAGAGTGTAGTATTTTATGAGAGCTGCTTCTACGAATGCTCCGATGATAAGAAGTACCAGTGCTACTACTATGTTTAGCACTAGCATTTTTAGGCTATGCTTAAAGTTCACTTCCTTCTTCATTAAGAATTTCTCAATTAATGCTACTACGAACAATATACTTTCACTTACTGCTAAGGAATATGCTGCGAACTCTATCCATGTGTGAGGCGCAGTATATAGATGCGCTAAGATTAGTGCTCTAGGATTTCCAGAGACTATAGACATTGCTGAAATTACCATACCTGTGAAGTACATGGCGACAGCTCCTATAGCTGCTCCTGCAGCAGGTATAAACATTAAGAGACAGATCAAAGCATTGTTAGTGAATATTCTTATGATCATGGTGGGAAAGTCTGCCTCAAGAATGCTCTTGAATTTCTCTGCGGTTACCTTCATTATGAAGTCAGCATACTCTTTACTCAGGGGAGTATAAGCGCCTGCTATGAAAGCCACTATCAGTATAGCTAGTGAAACTATTACTGCGAGAGCCTTCCTATGCATCAGTCTACCTCCCCGTAGACTCTAATAAAGTCTATGGCTAAGCTAATCTTGAATAGCCGGCTTTATACCTCCTCCTCTCTCATAGTCAACAGTGCCCAGATACTCTAGCTTAATGAGTTTCATGTTAGGTTTAGCCTTAAGCAGAAATTTAGTCAAAGCATTGGCTGACAGCACTCCTTCAATGTAGCCTAGGGTTCCTCTCTTAACCATCCAAGTGAACTTGCTGTACCCAGAGAGACTCCTATACCTTATTTTCTTTACCTTACCCTTAGGCACTACTATTTTCATTACTACTGTCCTTGCAGGCCACTCTCCTATCTGCTCCACTCCATTCTCCGCCTCTATTTCAATACCCTCTCTCATGACAAAGGCTTTTGTCAGCACATAGCGGTCAGCTATCTCTTCTGGGAGACTAGCATAAAGTAAGTAAAGCCTCACAGTCTCTAGACTACACAGCCCCCCTATCCTGTAGAGAGACTTCTCTTTAAGCTCCATTAAGGACACCTTCCATTGTAAAGAGAGCCACACTTCTTAAATACTTTATGTAACAATAATAAGATGAACATATGTTCAAATGTATTAAATGCGCTAAGTGCTGCTACAACACAGAAATGATCCTACTAAAAAGCGACATAGCTAGGCTTAAAGCCGCTGGATATAGGTTAAGTGATGTAGCAGTAAAAGTAGAGGGTAATTACTATTGGCTGAGAAATATCGACGGACACTGCGTATTCTTAGACCCTGACACTAATCTATGTAAAATATATGAAAATAGACCTTTAGGCTGTAGACTTTACCCAATAGTAATAGCGGTAGACACACTTGAAGTGACAGTAGATACAGACTGTCCAATGTCCCATACAGTGACTCTAGACGATATTCTCTCAAGAAGGGAGCTCCTGCTTAAGATTTTAAGAGAGCTAGTTGAAATGGGTATTGTCGGTAAACGGCTATGAGCAAACATATCGCAGCTACTAAAGCTGCTTTCGAGAAAATAAGCCCGATATACGATAGGCTTAGGAGAAAGCCTTGGACTACTATAGTTAGACTTATTGAAGCAGTGTATAGGCCCCCGCTACTCGACGCTGGATGCGGCACAGGCAGACACTCTACACCTTTCTTAGAAAAGGGCGATGTCATCGCAGTAGACATAGCCTACAACATGGTAAAGATACTTAACTCGAAAACTCGTCACAAAAACCTCCACGCTGTTGTAGCCGATCTCTCACGGCTTCCGCTCAGAGACTCGTGTATAGGCACGGCCATTTACATCGCATCAATTCACCATCTACCAAAGAAACAGAGAACCAGAGCGCTAGTCGAACTAAGGCGAGTATTGAGAGAAAAGTGCTATGCAGTAATAACTGCGTGGAGTCTACTGCAATTAAAACTGTTTGCAGAGGCTCTGAAACAGTATGTTTTAAGTAAGCTGAAGATCCGCCACCTCGTAAAAGACTTCGGAGATGTGTATATTAAGTGGCATACTCCCAGTGGACCTGTATACAGGTTCTATCATCTTTATGTTCCACGAGAACTAGATAGAGAAGTTGAGAAAATAGGTTTACGAATAGTAGGCTCCTATAGATTCAATCCGCACAGAAAACTTTTTGAAAACTTCGTCGTCTTAGTAGTTAAGAGTGATGAGGCACGAGCTAGCGGAGAGATGAAGAAAAGGTCGTCAGTCTGACGCCTTCTTATAGTTCTCTGAAAGAACGTAGTCTTATTGGTGAATGAGTAAGCTTATATACTGTACCCCTTATAATACTCCGTCAAAACACATACCCTGCCGGAGAAATGACGGGGGAAAGGTTTAAGGTGGGAATACGTCTAGGGCGGCACATAGTAATTGAACTGATGGACTGCCCTTCTGAGCTACTTGACAGTATAGACTTCTTGAAGAGAACTCTGAGGGAGGCTGCTGCCGCTGCCAAAAGTACAGTGATCTCAGACTACTTCTACAAATTCAAGCCGCAGGGAGTCAGCGGCTTTGTCTTGATTGCAGAATCCCATATTTCTATTCATACTTGGCCGGAGTACGGCTACGCGGCAGTGGACATCTATACCTGTGGCAACGACACTGATCCCTGGAAAGGACTAGAAGTGCTCACTAGGAGGCTGAAGCCTAAGAGGCTTCTGATATCTGAAATAGAGAGAGGCATTGAAATACAGAAAATTAAGGCGTGTGAGACTATGCTAGTGTCTTGACTACTAGTTTTTAATGGTATTCTTTACTTAGCTAGAGTTTTGCCAGCTGAGAGTATCTTCGGGCACAGAGCTTTGGCTAGTGCTAGAGGATAGACTTAGGTCTTCTGCTAAGGGCTGTTTTCTGAAATAGTGCTGAGAGGTATTTCAAGTAATTACTTGAAATACTGAGAGTTAGTTTTATATACTTTTAAGTTATTACTTGAAGTGAGAACATGGGAAGCCCCACTGGATTAAGTAAGTATTTAAAAATAATAGCTATAGTAGCAGTCGCCGCTCTCTTGTCTAGCACAATAACTTGGCTCTACTTAGATGCAACCTACTCAGCTATCCTCGCTCAGAAGGAGAAAGAATTTCGAGTAAAGAAGCTTAAAGCCGCCTGGATCTTCGTGGGTCCTGTAGGAGACTACGGCTGGACTTACGGACATTATAGGGGAATGTGCTACGTTAACGAAACTTTTGATTGGCTTGAGGTGACTTATATAGAGTCTGTCAGTGAAGGAGACTGCCTTAAGGTCATCGAGAAGCTTATTTCAGAAGGCTATCAGGTTATATTTACTACGAGCTACGGCTATATGGATCCTACATTAGAGGCTGCTAAAAAGTATCCTAGTGTCATCTTCTTCCACTGCTCTGGCTATAAGAGATACAAGAATATGGGCACTTACTTCGCAGATCTTTACCAAATCTACTACTTAAATGGGCTTATAGCGGGAGCACTTACTAAGACAAATAAAATAGGCTACGTAGCTGCTCACCTGATACCTGAAGTTATTAGACACATAAATGCCTTCACGATAGGTGTTAATGAAGTAAATCCCGATGCGACTGTGTACGTAATAGAGATAGGGGCTTGGTATGATCCAGCTAAAGCTCGAGAAGCAGCTAAAACTCTTATAGATGTCATTGGCTGTGATGTGCTAGCCTTTACAGAGGATTCACCTACAGTAGTTTCTCTATGTGAGGAGTACTATAAGAATGGCAAGCCTGTATACGTATTTGCACACTACAGTCCTATGCTTAAGTACGGTCCAAACGTGTGTGTCAGTGGACAGCTCGTGCACTGGGAGGTCATTTACCAGGACATATTGATGAAAATATACTTGGGAATATACAATACTACTAATCTCAAGAACGTAGACTACTGGTGGCTCCTAAAAGAAGGTGCCGTTGAACTAGGCTGTGATTTCGGTGTGCCAATAAATCCTAAGTTCGTAGATCTCCTTAAATCAAAGTACGTTGAAGACCCTGTTTTCGGCAAGATAAGTGTATATGATTTAGTGTTTAAGAGACTTGAGCAAATGAAGGAAGAAGTACCGACATTTGATCCATTTACAGGACCTCTCTACGATACAGAAGGCAACCTGAAAGCGAAGCCAGGCGAGAGACTTGGACACGACGAGCTATGGAGTATGACCTGGTTCGTTAAAAACGTAGTAGTGTGGAAAGGTGGAGGAGGCTAAGCGGCGACACTAGTATTTCTAGTTAACTAATTCTTTATTTAAAATTATTTTTTATTTAATTATTTATAGAATTTAGGCATTATAGCTGGGTGTGTGGATTCATTCACCTGTATTTAGCTGTTTCGTGAAAGATGTTTATGTATTTGCATGAAATTGTCTCAAAGATAGACTTATATATTTTAAGCTGTTACCTGAAATGTGGAGGAGAGCTACGCAGTGCTCATGAAGAATATCACTAAGAAGTTCTCGTCTACAGTAGCTAACTATAGGGTAGACTTTGACTTAAGGAAGGGAGAGATACATGCTCTTCTCGGAGAGAATGGAGCTGGTAAGACTACTTTGATGCGTATTCTCTACGGCGAGATTCAGCCAGATGAGGGAGAAATATTTGTTTGGGGGAAGAAAACTGTAGTAAAGTCTCCTAGCCATGCTCTTAGGCTCGGAATCAGTATGGTTCATCAGCATTTCAGGCTCGTTGATTCTCTCACAGTAGCTGAGCACTTAGCGCTGTGTTCAAGTGAAGTAAGGTTTCTGAGTAAGCGCAAGATAGAGAACTTAGTAGCGGAGTACTTTAAGGAATATTATCTTAAAGTCGACTTAGATGCTCATATCTGGCAGCTTTCTGCTGGTGAAAAGCAGAAGGTAGAGATACTTAAAGCACTTATTAGAGGGGCTAGAATACTGGTACTGGATGAGCCAACTTCTTCTCTTACTCCACTTGAAGTAAAGGACTTGTTCCGTGTGTTACATAAGTTAAGAAACCGAGGATACGCCATAGTCTTCATATCTCATAAGCTCGGGGAGGTGCTGGAAATAAGCGATAGAATAACTATTCTCAGGAAAGGAAAGAAAGTAGCTACAATACCAGCTTCGGAGGCAGACCCCGTTACGCTAGCTAAACTAATGGTAGGCGATCTTCCTTCCCCCGCTAAAAATACTCTCACTTCTCCTCCTGGAGGAGAAGTACTCCAAGTAAAGAGTCTGTATGTTAAAAATGACAGAGGAGGAATTGCAGTAAGAGGGGTAAGCTTCTCTGTGAGAAAGGGCGAGATCTTCGGAGTAATAGGCGTAGCCGGTAATGGTCAGAGAGAACTTGCTGAAGCAATAGCTGGTCTCAGGAGACCCGTCAAGGGAGAGATATTTTTCAGAGGAATTCTCGTGAACGGCTCGGGTCCACGAGAGCTAGCTAGAAGAGGGCTGGCTTATATTCCTGAAGAAAGCTTTAAGACAGCTGTTCTTCCCGAGCTGACAGTTGCTGAAAACTCTATTCTTCGCTACTACTGGAGGTTTACGGAAAAAGGGTTCATAAAGAAGACTCTTGTTGAGAAGTGGGCTAAGTCTCTCATCAAGGAGTTTGATATACTAGCTGAAGGACTTCATGTCAAAGCAAAGTCTCTCTCTGGAGGTAATCTGCAGAAACTAGTTATAGCTAGAGAGTTGTCTTCAAAGCCTGAGCTACTTGTAGCTGTTAACCCTACTGCAGGACTAGATATTTCTGCTTCACAGAGAACTAGAGAAAAACTACTTGAAATTAAGGCTCAGGGCTCCGGAGTTCTACTTTTCACAGAAGATATTGATGAAGCTCTGCAGATCTGCGACAGAATAGCCGTCATTTTCAAAGGCTCATTTAAGGGACTCTTTAGCCGAGAAGAAGCTGACGTGAATAAAATAAGCCTGCTTATGGCGGGTGTAGACTTATGATCATTAAGATCGAGAAAAGAAGTGAGTATAACAGATACTCTGCTCTCGATATCTCTATTTTATCTGTGTTACTAGCACTTGCTGTAGCAAGTATTATAATGTGGGCGTTTAGAGTGAGCCCTACTAGAGCTTACTATGAAATTTTCGTAAAAACACTTTCGAATAAGTATGGTATATCACATGTCGTAGCCCGGACTATACCTTTGCTTCTCTGTAGCCTAGGGCTCGTCGTGTGCTTTAAGGCAGGCGTGTGGAACATAGGTGCTGAGGGACAGCTTCTCATGGGAGCTGTAGCGGCGACAGGTGTAGCACTGTATTTGATGCCTCAGTCGCCCTCTTGGATACTTCTGCCAACAATGTTTACCTTAGGCGCGGTGATGGGCGCCTTCTGGGCACTAATACCAGCTCTCTTGAAAGCCAAGGCGAGAGTCAATGAGATTATAACTACTCTTATGCTCAATTACGTAGCAGAGAAAATCGTAGAGTATTTAGTTTACGGTCCATGGAAAAGTCCTAGTGGTTGGGGCTTTCCGCTCACAGATACTATACCGGATCAAGCTAGACTTCCTTTAATTCCTGGAACTCCAGTACATATCCCTACTCTGGGTATTTCGCTTCTCTCATCTGCGCTGGTATTTCTTGTCTTAAGGAAGACGAGCATGGGCTTTGAGCTGAAGGTATACGGGTTCAGTGAGAAAGTAGCAGAGTACGCTACAGTGAGCAGAACTAAAGTTATAGTCATATCAATGGTGCTCAGTGGTGCTTTAGCTGGTATAGCTGGCGTGGGAGAAATAGCTGGCATACACTATAGGTTGAGGCTGCCTCGCTCAATTTCAGGAGGCTACGGTTATACGGGAATTATAGTGGCTTGGCTCTCTAGACTTAATCCACTAGCCTGCATTCCATTCTCTCTGCTACTCTCAGTGCTCTCTGTAGGAAGTGACGCTATTCAGATAACTTTAAAGCTTCCTAGGGGAGTTATTAACATCTTTAATGGACTAATACTAGTAATGCTACTTGTACTCGATTTTCTCGCAAAGTATAGAATAAAGGTGATAAAACATGAATGATCTCGAGCTCTTAGCACATGAGTCGATTGCCGCGGGAACAGTATTACTTTACGCTACTCTAGGAGAAATTCTGGCTGAGAGATCAGGAGTGCTGAACTTAGGGCTTGAGGGAATAATGATGCTAGGGGCTATAACTGCTTTTGCCCTAAGTATAACTACAGGCTCCGTAGTTCTCAGTATTTTAGTAGCCTTCGCTGTAGGGTGCTTAGCGGGACTTCTGCACTCTGCAGTATGTGTTTCTATGCGAGGAAACCAGGTGGTAAGTGGACTAGCTTTAGCTATGCTCTGCGCAGGAATCAGTAGTGTCCTTGGGAGAAACTATGTAGGAGTGCCGCCGCGCACTATTCTCTCTGCTGTAAAAGTACCTATACTATCTGAAATACCCTGCTTAGGCTATATACTGTTCCAGCAAAATATTCTCGTCTATCTAGCGTACATAGTTGCTCCACTGCTGTGGTTTATACTCTTTAAAACGAAAATAGGAGTCGCTATTAGAGCCTGCGGCGACGATCCTCTGTCTGCAGAATCCATGGGAATAAACGTCCACCTGTACAGGTACCTCTGCACAGTACTGGGCGGAGGATTTGCTGGTATAAGCGGAGCATACTTGACACTGTCCTACACTCCCTTCTGGGTAGAGAACATTACTGCTGGAAGGGGATGGATATCTTTAGCTCTCGTCATCTTATCGACGTGGAGTCCTCTGAGAGCAGTGTTGGCGTGCTACTTCTTTGGTTTCTGCGAAATATCGCAGTACTGGCTACAGACACTCAAGCTGAACCCGTATCTGCTGGGAACTATACCTTACTTAGCTACTATAGCAGCTATCTCAGTAGTCTCTGTCGAGAAAATAAGAAAACTTGTAGGAGCTCCTAGAGCGCTAGGAAAGCCGTACCCTGAAGACTAATACTTAGGTGTGTTTTGGAGAATTAAGCGCCAGAATTTTTCGCTACACATAGACCTGATTCCGAGTTTCTCTGCCCACCGAAGTAATCCCTTGTCATTGCTCACTAGTAGCCCATCGACCTCGTATGCTAGAAAGAGGACATCTAGGTCTTCTACTGAATCTATTGTACCTTCTCTCAGAGCCTCTCTGTACTTCTCTCTAAGTTTCCTTATCTTAACGTCTTCTGGCTCGAGACTGCGTGCAGCTTCTTCAGCTACTCTTAGCCCCTTGTTTACTCTATTTCTCATGTCTTCTATGTAGTCATAGAGTACTTGCACAGGAATAACTAGCCCTAGTTTCCTCGGAGCCCGACATATCGTACTTGCTTCAAGTAATAGAGTGTAGTCTTCTGAGACATATTTACTGAGCTCCTTGAGTACTGAGAGGGGAATATAGAAAACTATGTGCCTCTCTTCTTTTTTCGCGAAATTAACGAATATCTCTATAGCCTTCTCTGTAGATAGAGTCTTCTCTTCTATCTGCGGGTTTATAAAAAAGCTTGTATCTAGTACTACTCTATCTACATTAAGGTGGTACTGAGACACTTAAAGTCCCCTTAGAAGTAACAAACTCTAATCTATGTGTCTTTTTATCATAAAGCTCAGCGCTCTTAATCCATATACTGCACTCGCTCTTAGCAGGTATCTCTAGTTTGCCAACAGCTTTCGTCAAGAAAACAGCCTTCTTCCCAACTACAACAAAGATACCGTAATTACTATCCCAGGAACCACTAGCCTTCCACACGGTCTTCCCATTAACCTTTACCTCTGTTAAATAGACCTTACTTGAAGCATCATTTACTAAAACCACCTCTATGTCTGTTGCTCTCTTCTTAAAAGACTTTACTTTGATTGTTTGCGTAGAAGACAAGTAGACATTACCAGCTATCCAAAGAACAATGCTCACAACAGCTATTAAGAAAGCTACTAGAGTCTTCTTCCCCAACTTAGTGAACACATTATCTCTATGTCTAAAATAGATTTAAAAATTACTTTTTCGAAACAGAGCTAAGTTTTAATATTGATTAACTGGAATTTAATTTGTGAAAGAAGCTAGATATTATCGAAAACTCGATAACAACTTAGTTCAATGCACTATTTGCCCGAGGAAATGTGTTATTAAGCCAGGTGAAGCTGGATTCTGCAGAACTAGGATTAATAAGAATGGTGTCTTATACTCGCTAGTCTACGGAGTAGTATCCTCTATAGCAATAGACCCTGTCGAGAAAAAACCACTCTTCCACTTCTATCCAGGTAGCCCTACCCTCAGTATAAGTACCATAGGCTGCACCTTCAAGTGCCCCTGGTGCCAAAACTGGCATATCTCTCAAGTCGATGCAACTAAAGCAGACCTCTCTTTCTACGACAACTACGCCCCTGAAGACATCATAGAATACGCTAAGCGCACAGAAAGCCCCTCTATCTCAATAACATATAATGAGCCGATCGTATGGCTAGAATACTCCATTGACTTGGCTAAACTAGCTAAAGCCAACAACATCAAAACGATATTTGTGACAAATGGATACGCTTCAGACGAAGTCTTAGACGAAATAGCCTCCAACATAAACGCCGCTAACGTTGATATAAAGTGCTTCAGTGAAGAGACCTACAGAAAATACATCAAAGGAGACTTAAAGCCAGTACTCGAGTTCACCGAGTACCTAAAGAAGAAAGGAGTTCATGTAGAGACAACGTACTTAATAATCCCCGGGCTCAACGACAGCCCAGATGAAATAAGACAGTACTGCAAATGGCATTATGAACACTTAGGGCCAGAAACGCCCCTACATTTCAGTAAATTCTACCCACAGTACAAGTATACTTCCGCGCTGCCAACACCCGTAGAAACGCTCGAAAACGCCTGGAAAATAGCGAAAGAAGAGGGACTATACTACGTGTACACGGGAAATGTTCCAGGACACAAATACGAAAACACGTACTGCCCAGAATGCGGAAAAGAAGTAATCAGAAGATATGGCTTCTACATAACTAAATGGAATTTAGACGAACAAAATAGATGCAAGTTCTGCGGCGCAAAAATACACATTTCAGGAGAAAAGTGGAAAGAAGCACCACGATACTGGTGGCTCATCTAAATCAGTTTCCTGAAATCTCATCATCAATCGCCGGCCCATCAGCTCATCATCCGAGCCAACTTATTCTTCGCAAGGAAATATATTTTACTTCGAGTATATTTAGAGGGAGTGATTAAGCTTGTTGTTAGAGCTAAGAAGGATGCTGATGCTTTGAGGGCGTGTTTATCTAGGTTTTATGGAGACTGGAGTATACCTGTGTACACGCTTAAGGGGGTTCGTAAAGCGGATAGGGTGTTGGATCGTCTTAGGGAGATTTTCGATGAAGAGTCGTTTATAATAGTTCTTCTTGGCAGAGAGGAGAGTTATCTTAAGAGTATTGAGGACAGTCTTCCGTTGAACGTGATAGTACATGTTTTGCCTAAAGCTAGAGTGAGGAATACTAGGATTATTCAGATAGCTCGTGAAATAGAGAGAGCTAAAAGTGTTTTGAGGACTTCTGTTTACTGGACTGGTGCGTATGTTTTTTGTCACAGAGTTGATAGAGGTGTGAGACTTGACATAGAAAATGAGCCTGCTTACGACTTGTTTCTAGGTCTCGGAGAGGGGTTTCTTGAAAACTTGAGTAGAGTCCTTGGGGAGAGAATTCCTCCAGTACCTCTTTTAGTGAGAAGGTTTGGGGGAGAGCATGATATTTTCTCAGGTCTTAGGCGGGTAGGTTATTTAAAGATACCTGATGAAGGAGAGCCTTCAGGAGAAGTCTTAGTTAGTGAATTTCATGAGGTAGAGCTTGATGTATTGCTGAAGTCTAATGCTCCGTACTTAGAGTTTTTTGAGAAAATGTCTCTTTCTCTGCTAAGGAAGTTAACTGGATTTGATGATATAATTGTTCCTTGGAGTGCTGGGAAAGACTCTACTGCTGCTCTTCTTTTAGCAGTAAAAGCTTATGGTGTTAAGAAAATTACTGCCATTTACGTTGATACAGGAGTGGATTTCCCCTGTAACTTAAAGTACGTGGAGACTGTGTCGAGAAAGCTTGGAGTTAGACTGGAGGTGGCTGAGGCACATGTGGACAGTGCTTTAGAGGAGAAGGGTTTACCTACGAATGAGAATAGGTGGTGTACTAGGATGAAAATAGAGGCGCTTTATAGGAAGATAAGAGAGGCTTCTAGGGGCAGGACACTGATAGTAGTAGGGGATAGAGATGCTGAAAGTGAGCTTAGATCGAAGAGACCCTTTGTTAGGACTCATGAAGAGTTTACTCAAGTAGCTCCTCTTAAGCTATGGAGTGGGAGTCATGTTCAGCTGTACCTGCTTAAAAATAATATTCCGCTGAATCCTCTCTACTTGGAAGGATTCTACCGGCTTGGATGCTTTATTTGCCCTGCTCTCCGCTCCTGGGAGATAATGATTCTTAAAAACAACTTGAAGCTCATCCCTGGAGATCAGCTAAATTTATTTAAATCCTTTTTAAGGTGTAAAGGAGAGCGGGCTTAAGGTAGGTCTGTATGCTGTGGCTTGTAGTTACGTTGGTGCTAGTCTTGTTTGCGGCAGGTACTGTAATTTCAGCAGTGTACCTATTTCCAGGATTGTTTATGAATCCTTTTAGTCGAGTACTTGAAGTAGAGCTTGATGAGCCTGTTGTAATTATCTCTGATATACACGACGACTCTTCGCTACCGCCTGAGTTTTTAGATAAAATAAAGGAAATAGGGCCTAGGGCTGTGATTTTTGCAGGTGACTTGTTTGATGAGGCGCATAGACTTGTCTCTGTAGACGAGCTCGAAGAGATGCTTGAGTCTAAAATAGGTCTTTTGCCGAAGTCTGTGGAGAAAATAGTGTATGTGCTTAGCTTAGCGTCACATGATCCTATTGTCTGGCGCGAAGTAATTGAGTTCGAGTTATCTTCAAGAAAAGTTATTGTCACGAAACTTTGCTTAAAAGCTGTTGTAAACAGTCTTAGTATCTATGTTACTCATGGTGACAAATCTTGCCGCAATGGGGCTTTAGCGCACGTTGTTAACGGACTTGCTAGCTTCTTTGGTGTAGATCTTTTCTTAGAAAGGATGCTTAGAAGATACTTGGAGAATCGGTCTTGGCTAGTTATGGGTCACACACATATTCCGGGAATTTCGCACAAGTACTTTGTTGTAAATACTGGTTCATGGAAAGAGTACTATCGCAGGGCATCGAAAAGTTTTGCATTAGTTAATGGAGGAAAAGTGCAGCTTATTTTTGTGTAGATTTCTTGAGACGTATATGCAGTAGCCAGCTTCACGGGCTATTATTTCACAGTTTCCGAAAACTTCTATCATTTTATCCATTAGTCGTCTTCCTCCCTTCTTGTGTCTAGCTACTATCTGGAGTAATCCTCCTTCTACTAGGTGTCTGGGAGCCTTCTCTATAATCTTGTAGCATACTTTGAGACCTGCGCTTATGGGAGGATTTGAGACTACTGTGTCGAATGTCTCGTTTTTGACGGGTTCGTAGAGGTCGCCCCATCTGACTTCAGCGTTTTTAATGTTGTTCAACTTGATGTTTATTTTCGCTAGCTTCACTGCTCGCTTGTTAATATCGGTCAGAACTACATATCCTCTAGGAGCTAGTTTAGCTGCCACTATTCCCAGAACTCCGTACCCGCAGCCTAAGTCTAGTATCTTCCAGTTCTCCTTTATCCTCATGTATTTCGCCAAGACCTCGGTTCCTTTGTCCAGCTTTTTAGCAGAGAATACTCCGCTTTCACTGACTATGATTAACTCTACTCCTCTTATGAATACTTTAAACTTATATTTTCTGATTTTACTCGAAGGTATCTTAGTAAAATAGTGTTCGGTCACTTTAGTGAACTGACCTATTTAGGTACTTAAAGATTTAGCTGTGTGAGCACTAGGTATACTATAATGCTGAGGAAGACGGGTATAGGGAGTCCTGGTAGAGCTCTTCTATATTTTTCTAACAACTTGAGTGTGATGAATGCTCCTATAACTATGCTTGACGAGACAACAATGAAGCGTAGTGCTGAGAATGTCGGCGAAATCAGCGATAATGCCATGATCATACTGTAGAAGACAACGTCTCCTAAGCCCATTAGCACTCCTCCATATGAGAACGCTATTCCTCTTAGAAAGCCTGGCTCTTTTGATTTTCTTCCTGTACTTTCTATAGACTTTATCTCATCTACGAGTGTTCTGAGAGGTCCTCTGAAGACCGCGTAAATATCCCATAGAGCTACTACGGCAGAAGCCGCTAGTATCGTCCATGAAGGTAATGTTGAGCCAAAAATAGCTCCTATAGATGAGCCAAAAAATATTGTTGATAAAGCGACTAATTTTCTTTTTTTAGCAAACAGTATGAGATAAGCCATTAAGAGAGAAGCCGCAATAGCAGCTATGTTGAAAGATACTATATCTAGAAACTCCAGTCCAACGATTATGCACAGACTAATACCGTATACTGTTACTACACTATAGATAGATAATATTACTAGGACTTTAACTATAGCCTCAAGAATCTTCAATTTCTTTAACTTGATAAAAATATATAACATTATAGAGCCCACTACTATCATAGACATTAGTAGTGCTGTATTGTATAGGGTTGCGGAGTAAGTTTCCTCCCTAATAAAAGGAGTCTCTACAAGCTCACATATCTTTGACATTGATAAAATATATGTACACATATAGGCGAAGAAAGCTGTTAGTGTTAATGGGATTAGGTAAGCTAGTGATACTCTTTTTCCCACATTCTCTCCATAACTAGACTAGGCTTAAATACTTTATTAAGCCTAAGAGACTTAATCCATACTGCTGAAGATACAGTTTAGAGAGATTTAAGTGAAGCTAGCGGTTATCTTTACTGGTAGAAGCGGTGTTTTAAATAGATCTCTTGAGCTACTCGCTTTCAAGTAGTATTCTCTTAAGTTTTTTAGAGTAGGATCGAGCGTCAAAAAGCGCTAAGCCAAGCTTAGCTCCAGGTCTTAGCACGACTGAAAGCAGTACTTCTTCTGTAACATTAGTTATTAATATTCCTCCTTCTGTTCCCTCAATATAAGTCATGACGTTACGCCCTCTTCCCAGCTCAGCTGCTACTCTCTCGGCTACACTTTGAATAGCAGCTGTCATCGCTGCTACTTTAGCTTCATCGACTTCGCTTGGCAGAGCGCTAGCTATGACAAGGCCATCAGAGCTCACTAGCGCGCTAGCTTCAATATCACTATTTCTTCTCTCCAGGTCTCTAAGAGTCTTCGCCAATTCCTCAACACGACTACTCAAATGCGTTCACCCTATTTTTTACACTACTGTTGACATTTATATGTATCGCATTAATTAAGTTTGACCTAAATTTCTGATGAGGCAATAGTATCTATTTTAGGAGGGTTAGAGGCAAGAAACTGAAATATTTTCTCGGAAAGTTTTTGAGGAGAATTTACTATATAATAATTTGATAATAAATTTTCTAAAAACTTCTTAATACTATCAGTAAGTACTCTTCTATCTAGTATCACTATAACAGCTTTATCGCGCTCAGATCTTATAGCTCTTCCTGCAGCCTGCTTTATTTTCATAGCAGCTGGTATGGCGTAAGCGTACTCCCATCCGAGACTTCTGTTAGAGTACTTCATAGATATTAGTTCTTTAAGCTTATTGCTGAAAATATCAGGTTCAGGATAAGGTATTCCGGCTATAACTACTGTTGAAATTAAGCTCTCACCTCTGCTCTTTATTTCTATTCCTTCAACTATTTTTCCTCCAGCTACTGCGAATACTAGTGCTTTTGGCACACTCCTTACCTGAAATATTACATCCTCTATTCTGGTGTCCTCATCCTCAATTACAGTAGGCTTTTCCTCAACAAGTCTTTTGAGAGGCTTCATTATTTCATATGATGGAAATACCACTAACACAGCTTTTTTCATAGGAGATGCTCTAAAGGCTGAATCTATGTAACTAGCCATCTTCTTAAACATTTCTTCACTTCTCTCAACATATCTTGAAGTGACATCAGATGCTACTATTACTAACCTATTTTCTCTCGGAAAAATTTCTCCTACTCTCAGTTCTCTTACTCTATTATCAGGTATTCCGAGAATGTCTACCATGAAGTTTTTAGGTTGAAGAGTAGCACTCATTAATATTGCAGACTTCACATTGCTAAAGAGTTTTTCAAGCCTACTGGCAGGATTTATGCATCTGTATTCTAGCGTTACTTCTCCTTCCTCTCTCTTAGCTGATAGGACATAACCTCTACGAAACTCTATTAAGGCTCGTAGAAATTTCGCTACTACTCTAGAATAACACTTACTTTTAGGCATCTTTTCATCCCTACTCTTCTTTAAGGAAAGTGCACTAGCCTCTCTCTCAAAAGTCTGTATGCTTCTAACAGCTGTCAAAAGGTCGTCTATCTCAATTAAAATGCTTCTCTTATCTCCTATTCTCTTAGATATGGCTCTGTAAAATGCAAGAAGCCTATCGTAGTCTTTAACTAAGTCATAAAATCTATATTTTAAGGCCTCCCTTCTGCCGAGCCTAATTAATCTAAGTGAAAGCTTAAGACTTAGCATATTCGATAAGGATGATGAGAGGTTATGCGCTTCATCTATAACCAGTACCACTTGATTAAGCGATATACCTGTCATAGAGAAGAAGGCTTCTTGAACCTTAGGGTCAAAGACATAGGGATAAGCTCCTATAACAACTTTAGCTTTCAGTGCTACAAGCCTACGAGCGACTTCATAAGGGCAAAGCTCATCGCCTCTACATTTTTCAATGAAGTCTACAGGGCTCCTAGCAATAAAGCAGTACTCAAACAGTTCTTCTGGCGGTAACTTAGCTACACTAGCAGAGTACTTACAACCCTTCCCTCTCTCAAGTTTACAAAACTCTAAGAACTCGTCGTAATCCATGTATCGTGCTGACTCAAGAAAACACATTTCTCTCTTGCTACGAAAAAGAGAATAAAGAACATTAATACCCCGCCTACGCAATAGCCTTAACTCTCTAAACGGAGCCATAGCCTGGTTTTTTGTCCGCGCTGTGAAAAAGATCAGGCAGTCAGGTAGCTCATCAAGAGCTGCGAGAGCTCCTGCCAGCACCGCAGAGGTTTTTCCCACACCTGTAGGAGCCTCTAAGAGGAGTATGCTCTCTCCTCTAATACTGTCTCTTACAGCTTCTGCTATCTTCTTCTGGTACTTCCTCCAGCTAGAGTATGGAAAATACTTATTTAGAGACATTAATAGCGGAAACTTATTAGTCTAGCAGAAATTAAAGTTTAACTCCTTCTATGCTCTTAAGCCACTCTAAGAGCCTCTGGAAAGCAACTATCTTAGAAATAGCCTTAGAGCCTGGAGGACCCGGCTTCTTCATATAGAAAGCATTAACCTCATAGACTGTTCCGCAGACCTTACTGTCTACGGCGATTTTCCCAAGCCTGGCTAGGTCTACGAGCAGGCCAGCTAGAGCAGGGCTATCATTAACTCTCATGTTAACTACTATTTCATCGACTACTCCATTAAATGAGATATATTCTAAGTGCAGTGAAACAAACTTTTTGTCGCCGAGTGGAGGTAAATAGCCCGTAGGCTTAATGTAGGTAGGTACATGGTACCCGAGTATGTCTTCAACAACACTGCTCTTAGTAGTCTCCTTAGCCTTATTCCTATTCTCGTCAGTGAGGGCTAAAAAGTCTGTATTACCTCCAATATTGAGTTGAAGAACATGCTTAACTCTCCTATTTCTCTCCCTCATGTGTTCAATTAAATCTGCTGTAAATGGCGTAGCTCCTGTGGCACAGTCGTCACCAAAGATAACTAAACCAGATTTCTCACACAAGTTTAGAAATGCAGGATCATTTGCTACTGGAACAGGAATAGCATTGATAAATGCTATAGGCTTCACTTCCCGTGAATAAAGATACGCAATGTAAGCATATACCTGCGTCGCTGTGAGTAAAGAAGTCTTTTCTTCAGCTATAGCTTCCTCTAGCTCAGAAACATCTCTGAAGGGATGAGCATACTCAGTAGTAATGGTGTTTAAGATAACATCCGGCTTGAGCTCCTTCCACTCTTCTAGTATCTCATCGATAGCTTTGCTCAGACTACTAGACTCCTCTAAGCCACAGGCCTTCACAGGCATTCCTGAAAGGCTATTTAAGTGAATACCCCTCCTCACCTCGATTTTCTCTAGAGTCTTGGGGATAGGAATATAGTCTCCTATAAGTTCCTTAGCAACTCTGTAGATGGTTTTCCCTATCTTATTTTCATCAACATCATAGGATGCAACAATCTCTAATTCGCTAATAGGGTACTTCAGATTATAGTTAGCCAGAGGAACACCATAGGCCTCTACTTCGCCAACTTTAATGCGCTCAACCCCTACAGAGAAGTGTGAAGCCCCCATACCTTGCCCTAAAATAACTACTTTAATCATGCCACCACCCACACTCACTTATTTTACTCATATGAAATATTTATACTTATATAAGATTATGCCTTAACGTAACCACAGTTCCTGCACTTATACTTTTTCTCCACTTCATCCCACTTAAGCCTATGAAAACATCTAGGACAGGAAAACTCACCTACCTCGAGAACTCCGCTTAACTTGAGTATCTTTTTCACAATATACTCTGTTTCACCAGTATACTTAGCTATCTTATTTATACTATAACCCTTCTTATATAATTCTATTATAAAATTCCTCTTATCCTCGTCTATTTTATCATACTTTCTCCTCTTAGCAATCTTCTTCTTAACATCAGGTCTCTGCAGAGCAAGCCTAGTCCTTTCTCTAATCAAATACACCTCATACTGAGCTACCCACGCCAGAATAGCTATAATAAGGTCTCTTATCTGAGGATGCATAATATGCGTAAACTCCTCCCTCACACTAATAACCATAATACCTTTTCTCTCTAAATTACTCATAGTCGAAAAAATATCTCTAAAGCTCCTACCAAGTCTATCAAGAGAGTATACCAAGAGAATCTTAATACCAGGATTTTCTTCGAGAAAAGCTAAAGCCTCCTTAAAACAGGGTCTCTCTATAGCCGAAATACTCCCAGAAATATCCTCCTCAAACTCCCTAACAATCATAAATCCTCTCGATTCAGCAAACTTACGCACAGTAAGCCTCTGCTGTTCAACACTCTGCTCCTCAGTACTGACACGATAGTAGGCTATGCAGGGTTTACTTTCCATTCCCTTAAGTAACTCTGAAGCCACATATAGGAGTTGCTAAACTGTTACTTTAATACATATAAGTGTTAATGTACAAAAGCTTAGTTATTTGTTCGAATAATAGAACTGAGAGATAAAGTATTTAATCAAACATGAGCACTCACACTTATGGGCAGTAAAGTCTTCACATTAGCTGTAATAGTCTTAGGAGCAGTACTCGTACTCACTCTAGGCGGAATAGTTATCTCACTGCTTTTACCTGCACAAATATCAGGCGGAAAAAATACATCTAAAGCCTCAAAACATATACCAGAAGAAATATGGTCCATGGAAATCTATGACTTAAAGGGAAATAAAGCAGATTTAAGCAAGTATAAAGGTAAAGTAATAATCATAGATTTCTTCGCAACATACTGTGCATGGTGTAAAGTACAAATAAAGGAATTAATAAAACTTAAATCAAAAATGAGTGACATATACATAGTATCAATAAGCGTATCAGCAGCAGATACACCAAAGAAAATTAAAGTTTTTGTAGAAAATACAGGTATAGACTGGCCTATCTACATTGATAAAAAAGGAAATCTAGTGAAACTGTTTAATATAAGAGCAATTCCAACAACAGTAATAATAGGTCCAACAGGAAAATACATAAAACTTGTCGGACTAGTAAAATACGATCAGCTAATAGAATACATAAAAAGTATAAAAGAATAATGTCTGATAGAAAATAATATTTAACTTAAGCAAAAATAAAGAAGAATATAGAACTCAAAAGTACGTTCATCATAAGTGATACGGACCTACTCACCAATTTCTAAACCCCCGAGATTGATTCTTTCAGTGAGACCGGAGGTCCTCGCCTAGAGTCCTTAAAATACTATACTTTCTTAGACAATAATAATAAATACAATATTTAAATTAAGTTTTATTACCCGCAATAGATATTAAGCCTCACACAAATACTACTTGAATGATGAAGCTTAGCCCTCCCTGACTAATGAGGATTTCGGCAGGAACTGAGACCCTTTACATCAGAGTATTCTGCTGAAGTTAAATAACGCTAGCTAAAATCTCGTGTTAGAAATCTGCTAGACACATTGTTCCTAACATTAGTGGTTGTTAGCGCAGAAAATTTATATGCACAACACGCATATAATTTTGATGAGCTATCACCAAGAGCTATTTCATGTCTTAAAAAGAGTATACGATACACTTAAGAACTATGGATATTCTCCTCTAGTTATCGGCACATATAGTCTTATACTTCAAAACTAGCTTTCTCAAAATTTTATTGAGCATACAAAAGATGTAGACTTATACGTAAGTACTCCATCAATTATTCTCAACGATGATCTACTAGAGTCCTTATCAAGGATCGGACCTTTAGGACGTAGCGAACTAGGAGGAATCTATATTGGGGCTGTTAAACCTATTAAGATAATTTACCCTATTTTCAATATCTTTGTGCCAGAGCCTCTCCTTCAATATAGAGTTAATATTAAGGGAGTGGAAGTTCTCGAGGGACATGCTACTTTAGTGACAAAAGCTCTTGGTGGTGATTTAAAATATTTAGCTAAGTACCTGAGAGTATATCCTTCTGAAGATAAATTAAGACTTTTGCTAAAGCTTATTGAGCCTTACTTAGAACCTCACATATATTTGAAAGCTAAGGACCGTATAAATAGACTTATTTCTCACTTGATTGAAAAGCGGGGGTAAGCGTGACTAAAGCTATAGTTGTAGAGTTAGGCGATATTATTGAAGCTCTTAGGGGATGGAGAATTAGAATCTGCGTAGGCTCCTCTGAGCATGATTTCAGAAACTATATTGCCCTTATAAACGTTCCCGAGACTATAGCTGAAAGCCTAAGTACAGAAGAACTAATTCTCTTAGGCATTCTTTCAGCTGCTAAAAAGATGATGGATTACCGTGTAGCTGCTGCAGCCTACATATACAGCGTTAAACATAATCTGAATACAGCCAAAATATATCAGTTGCTAAAACATGCTAGAGCATATTCAAGAGCAATAAAAGCAGAGCATTTGTGCTGGGAAGCAGTACTATACCGTGGCATACTTTACGCACATGCTATATTAGACTCAGAGAGACCTGCTCTAGTGAAAGTTACTCCCCCTAAGGAGAAATTAGAAAGAGAAAAACTTCGAGTTTTTCTCGAAGGGAAGAGAATATCAATCAAGGGTAAAACCTATAGGGTAGGAGGCCTCGTAAAAAAGCTTAGAGGAAAGAGAGTAGCGCCTTGGATATATCTCATTCCAAAAAAGAATATAGCGGAGATACAGAAATACGCTCACATAGAAGTACTAATGCTGTAAAGTAAGCTGAGATACGTGCAGACAACTACTTGATTAATTCACTTAAGTACAGCTCACACTTAAGTAGCTAAAGAATATAAGCATCTTCGATAATGAACTAGTGGGGCGATGAGGAGTCGCTGTCCCCACAAGACTTCGATGACCGTCCTCCCCCTTTACTGAAGCCCTCCTCCCTATACCTCATATTAGTTTTAATAACTTAACAAAACGACTTGTTTAGCCGCTAAGCAGTTATATAGAATTATGATTAAAGGTGGAAAACATTTTATATAAACCACAGCGGGGCTCCCAACTAGAGCACTAAAACAATATGAGAATACTGCTCCTCGCTTAATAGACTTTACGACAACAATACAGCGTTAAATAAGAGTAAACTAGTGTGAGTAAGCTTGAAGTTAAATAAGAATACTATCCATTATCTAAGTAATGTATCTTCTACTATGAGTATTTGTCTAAAAGCCAGTCATGCTTAGTAAATATTTTTTAAGGATTGCTATGTCTTCTGTGATGTAGTTGTCGCAAGACCTCTCTATTATAACACTGCCTTTATAGCCCTTTTCTGCTATTAATGTAAATACTTTCTTGAAATCTATTATTCCTCGGCTCAGCGGATAGTGGTTGTCGCGTTTCCCGTAGTTATTGTTTACATGAATATTCACTACTAATTCTGCTGTCTTACTGTAGAAGCCTTCTGGTTTTTCTTGAGTAAGATTAGCATGACCTATATCGAATGTTACTTTGAGAGAAGCATTATTTACTTTGCTAAGTATGTCGAGTATTTCTCTGCTGTTTCTCCCGAAGTGAGCTGATATCATTACTTTATTTCCCTCTATGTGGAAGAAGTTCATGTTCTCTAGTCCGAGTACTACAGAGCGCTTATGGGCGTAAGAAGATATTTTCTTTAAGTTAAGTATCATCTCTCTATACGCTTCACTATACTCTAGCGACTTCTCAACGTGAGGTGATGGCTCATAGTTCTTAAAAGGCGGACGAAAATATGGAGGATGTATTGTGACGATCTCTATGTTATTGTCTGATACAGCCTCTATGATAGCTTTCAGCTCCTCAACAGCTTTCTCCCTTATTTCAGGGTTTCTGTAGGCTAGTCTAACAGAGTTCTCCGTGTCATGAATCTGTATACATGAACTATCCACATCCAGCCTATCCAGTACTCTTATAAGCCTCACTAATGTGCCGCAGTCTTCTACACAGAACTCGTAGCACTCGATGCCCAGCTCCCGGAGATACTCTATAGTATTCTTGGTCATTCTATATAGCTCGTCGAACCCTAGTTCTCCTAAACGCCTTCCATATACTTCCTCATAGGTTTCTGAAACCATTACACCTATTCTCACTTCTCAACCCTCATCGAAATAGTAACTATCTCGAAGGGACCTATTTCAACAGAGAGACTTCGGTCAGAGACCACAAGGCTTTCCAGTTTTTCTTCGAGAAGGTTTGTTTTATACGCGGAAACTATTTTTCTGAAGAAAACTATTTTTGCTTCACCAGCTGTTCCCTCAGCCTCATAGAAACGCACTAATACTCCATCTCCTTTGCTCGACTTCTTGAGAACTGTCAGCACAGCGTGCGGTGAATCTAGGCTCAAGAAGCTATATTCTCTTGGAAGAACTCCCTTATGCTTCTTTGTCTTAACGACTATGAGAGGGCAGTTGAATTCTAGCGCCATCTTATAGGACTTCGCCTCTCTCCAGGTCTTCTCGTGAGGGTACAGAGAGTACTCAAATACATGTAGTCCCTTCTCGAGAGCCTTAGGTCCCATCTCATAGTATATAAAGTATCTGCCTGACTTCTCTAGATACGACTTCGCCAGCTTAATTAGTCTGAGCTCGCCAATGGGTGCAGACAAGTACATTGCATCAATGCTTCGCAGAAGAGTAAGCATCATCACGTTCTCTACAACACTGTTTCCTGGAATACCTCTGTTAATCAGCGTGACTCCATAGTCTTTTCGAGAAAAGTCTATCCAGTTTACGGCAGGATACTCTCCTTCACCTCTCTCTACAGCGCCGTAGGGTATTTCGTGCCATATACTACCCTCCCTTATGTTTACGGGGAAAACTACTCTAAGTCTCTTGTGCTCATCACCGAACTTTACTTCAGTTATAAAGTCAATTCTCTTGACTCTATCATATATTATGATGGCTTGACTGTACTTGCTGTTTCCAAGCCTCCCTCTAGCAATAAACACAGCTCTGACAGGACCTTTCTCGACTACTCTCCCCGATGGGGCACACTTGCTTGTGTTCAGCGAGGTCTCTGAAGGCAGGTCTTTTATGGGAGTTACCGCTTGATGAGCATCTATGTCTCCATTTATATTACACACCGTACCGTAGTCGGGCTCCATGAACAACGCGTTCGCCTGATATCTGCTAGTGTCAAGTATTTCTCTACCAGTCTCTTTGTCGTATATACTTACTATATTCTTGGAAACAGTATCAAACACTATTCTGAAGAAGCGGTTCTCGAGAATGAACTCTCCTTCCCTCTCAGACACTCTAATGCTACTATACCATTTGTCTTCGCTGGGAGCCTCAGCAGGCTCAATGTAGTAGACTCTGTACCCTAAAGCAGGAACTTTCTCTGCTGTAAAAACTACTTCAACCATATTTAGACTACCATCCGGGTTTCGTGAAACACGAGTAGTTTGACACGGCACCTCACGGCCCTCTGAGTCAAGTACTCTCACAGACCTCGCTCTAGGGTCTGCGAACGCCACTTCAACAGAGACTACGTCTGTCCGAGGCCACGAAAGAGAATTAAACACTACAACGGGTATCTTATCTCCATCAGCCTCCGTGTCTATAAGCGACACAATAGCCTCCAGAGACTCCTCTAAAACCTCCTCTAGAATCTTCTCTGCGGTCCTGAAGTTCTCCATTATCTCGTCGTAGACTTCGTCTACAACTTCGCCATTAATAGCGTCGTGAAACTGGTTCATCAAAATAAGCTTCAGCGCCTTTTCGAGCTTCTCCCCTGGGTAGCTTCCTCCTAGGAGCCACGCAATAGTCGCGTACTTCTCTACAGTAAGGTAGAGGTTCTCTAGCCTGCGGTTAGTTTTCTTAATCTCTATTCTAGCACTATATGTTCCCCGAAATATGGGATTAAACTCTCCCTTGTACACTGCAAGCTTATCTTCATGCTCTCTTACAGCCTCAAAGTACTCGCTCGCTGTAGCGATACGTATATCGTAGTTTCTTCTAAGCTCTCTCCACCTTTTAACTACTCTGACGACAAAACGCTGAGGCGGAGAAAAATCATCTCCATTAAGTAACAGAATATTCTCCGTCGGCGCCCTCCTCTTAACACCTTCAACAGAGCCCTCAAGAAACTCTACGGCGCCGTCTTCGTCTAAGCTCCGCACGAAATAGAAGTATCTGCGTCTTCCCTCAGGAATATACCCTGAGCTATATCCCTTAGGTGTCCTATGGGCAAGTATTCTAGTTCCATCAATCCCTTCCCAGAGAAAATCACTGGGAAGTCCGTCGGGGACTCCTCGCCAGAAAACGAAGTAGTCTACGCCAGCCTTCTTAAATATCTGCGGGAGCTGCCCAGACTGCCCGTACACATCTATAAACCAACCACACTTAGCTCTAACACCAAACTCCCTCTCAATATACTCTTGAAACAAGACAATATTCCTAACTAAGAATTCTCCTGAGAGAATATTAGAGTCTGGCTGAGTATAGCCTGAGCACACAAACTCTATCAATCCTTCTTTAACAGCTCTTCTAAACTCCTCGAAGAGCTCAGGGTACCTCTTAGCAAACTCCTCGACGTAAACAGTCTGGTCTATATTAAACCTGAACTCCGGCTCAACCTTGAGAAACTCTAGGAGATCAGCTAAGTTCTCTGCTGTTATCTTAAAGTAGTCTTTAAAAGAGAGCTGCCACAGCGCGTCAAAATGCCAGTGAGGAACAATAAACACTCTTAACTTACTCACGCTCTATCACCTGTTCTACTAAATATATGGTTAATGAAGTCTTCTGAAAGAGCCTCAAGCAGTATTGAGCCCTCCGAGTCCTTTGGAGGAGGAAAGCCTAGAAGAAAAGCTACTGTAGGAGCAATATCGACAAGTCTTACAGACTTCTTCAACTCATATCCTTCTTTGACGCCAGGTCCAGCCATTAAGAGAAAAGCATTGAGAGAACTCATACCGAATCTAGCTGTAGGCAAGTATATTCCATGACCCTCATTGTACAGCCCTCCCTCTCTCGCCACAAAAACTATGTCACCTATCCTATCTCCATAGAGGCCTAGAAACTCAGCGTCCTCAGCTCTAAGCACTAAAGAAAACGGAGTAGACTTGAGCAGAGGGTCTCTATACTCGAGAAGAGCACTAATTATACTGTCTCTGACAATCTCGTACTCCCCTGGATCCACTACTCCGTGGGGCTCCCTGCCCTTCAAGTTAATATATATGTATACATCGTCGTGTACTATAGCTTTACTTCGAGACAAATCTACTTCCTCTCCCTTCTGAGGCTTAGTAGCTGGACCGATAGCCTTTCTCTTCTTGTAGACGAGAAAGCCTCTCTTAACCAGTATGTCGCGGACAATATCAGTTATTGAAGTATGACCCCTATAGCTTATAATCCCGTGGTCAGAAACAACTACCACTAAAGTCTCCTCATCAACCAGTTTTTCTACAAGCTCTCCGATCATCCTGTCGACTATGCTCATCGTCCTGTCCACAACACTCTCATAGTACTCCCTCAGAGAATCATCTACAGCTGTCGCTGGATCAGCTCTACTTATCACACTATCTAAAACATAGTCTACTGCATGAGTATGTATGAAAAACAAGTCCCACTCATACTTCTCAGCCAAGTAAGCCGCAGCCCTAGCAAACCACTCATGCTGATACTCTAGCTCCTCCAGGAAAGTCTCGTAGTCCACCCAAGCACCATAGACCTCTCCTTCCTGAATATAGCCGACTCTCTGAAGAAAGGGGCCGACATTCTCTACGAGCTCTCGAGCAATATTCTCTGGGTAAGTCCAGCCAGTAACAGGCATGATCTGACTAGCATATATTTCGAGAACAGATCCATCACTGGATAACGACACCAGCTTCAATCTAACAGTACCTTCAACACTACTCCCATTGTCCCTGAAAGAAAGCCTAAGCCACTCACTCCACTCACCAACAGCTAAGCTACCTACAATACTGCCTTCTTTACTCAGACACAAGTAGACTCTATCATAGCCCTTTCCCTCCGAATCTACGGCTAAAACATAGAGTCTAGCAGAAAGCTCACTAGACCCCAGCAAAAGCACTGCCTCTAAAGGCTCGCTATACGACACAGGAAGTCTACGCCAACCCTCAGCCCTACGAACACTAATCTTAGTAACCCATTCCTCTTTTCTGACACTACTATATAGCCTAGGACCAGAAATCTCATGAATACACTCAACACAAAAACACCCATCAACTTGAATACCCTTCTTCACAGTAACAGGAAACTGTGGTCCAGCCCACTTCAGTAAAATACACTTCCTCCCAGCTCTCTCAGCAGCCTCCCACAAAAACTCAGCCCTAACACTCCTAGTATCAAAGCCAGAAAGCTTCTCACGGTAAGACCTCCCCCTAGTCAGAATACTAAAACCAGTTACACCATGAGTCCCCGGCCAAGCCCCAGTACTAATGGTAGTCCAGTTCACAGGAGTATGAGTAGGAATAGCAGGCAGAGCCCTAGCAAAAACACCTCTCCTCATTAACTCACCAAGACTCTTAAAAACACCTTTCTCCACATACCTCTTAACTAAGTCAGCACTCAGTCCATCAACACCGATAATCACAGCCCTCCTAGGCTTCACTACAGACTCCCTAGCCAAAACAACCACCCTCTCCTCAGCGACTCTACACACACAGCAAATTTAACACTAATGAGGCCCTAGACTTAGGCTCTCTTTAGAGCGATAGGTAGCCGCATCATTTCATAAACTAAGGAGTCTAAGAACTTGACTTAAACAGGAGAGCTTTATTTAGCTCTCAAAGCTCTCTTGATCTCCATAACGAGCTCACCGAGACCACTAATAGAGAAGACACAGTCTCCTAGCTTAGCTAAGCAAGCAGCAACCGCAACCAGTCCTCCAATCAAATATCCACTACTAACGGCAAAATCTTCAATTAAAACAGGCCCCTTCCTATTCCTCTCAAACAAGAACTTAGAGTTTTCATCAACTTCCCTAACATCAGCTTGATAAAGCTTCTCCCTCAGCTTCCTGAACAATCCCATGTATTAATCTTTGGATCAAAAATATAAAGCTTAAACAATGTAACCATTTAGAGATAGTAACCGTGCTTTTCAACAATCAAACTAAAACAACATATTTATTAATTCAACCAATATTTATTCCGTTATGGAAGCTGTATTAGAAAAAATTAGGGCAATTAGAAGTATGCTCGAATTTATCATAGAGCAGGTTATTAGAGTATAGGATCAGAGTAGGAAAGTTAAGGATAGTATATCAAGTCGAATGAGTAGAAAAAGAAGTTGTAATACTAGTAATTGCTGAAAAGGGAAAAGCATACAAAGAAATATGACTAGGATTAAGGGAGCAGATAGCGTTGCTTGTGGACACGTAGAGCTGTTTGCTGATTATATGTTTTGAGCTGAGTCAGGTTTTGTTGTCTCTAGTTTTCTCATGGCTATTCCTCTCATTATTGACGCGTATATGAGTAACTTGTATGCTCCTGGTATGTGCCAGTATTTGCTGACGAATTTTCTTGCTAGTTCTCTTAGTTCGTCTGCTTCCTCGAATGTTAGCTCGTCTTTTTTGATGAGTTCTCTTATTCTTTTTAGTTCTTCTTTAGTTAGGGGGTTTGTTGCTCGGGCTGAGAGTCTTTGTAGTTCGCTTTTAACGAAGGCTATGTCTTTGTCTGTAAATATGCCTCTGAATCCTAGGAACTCTGAGAAGAATTCTAGTTGGTCTTGAGTAGCTTTAGTAATGCTCTCTACTTTTCTGTCAATAGTCTTTATTTCCTCGTGAACCTTATTGAACTCTTTATCTATTTTAGTAAACTTTTCATCTATTTCACTGAACTTTTTATTTATTTCATTGAATTTCCTATCTATTTCATCAAATCTTTTATCTATTTCATTGAATTTTTTATCTATTTCTGAGAATTTCTTGTCTATTTCCGAGAATTTTTTGCCTAGCCAGTAGGCTATTGAGGCTGTGGAGCCTATGATTGTGGCGATTATGCTGATTAGGCTTACTAGGGTTTCTGTCTGCATTTTCTGGTATTTATGATAGCTTATAGTTAATAAGTTTTCATGGTATTTGTGAGTATTTATGGGTGGTTATGTGGCTTGAGTTATTGATATAAGTTATATACTTTGGTGAATGATTGATATGTTGAAGCTTAGTGTCGATGAGTCCGTGGTGTTTACTGATGAGTTGTGGGAGAAGTGTTGCCGGTAGGATTGCTTTTGATTTAATTTGTAGTGAGTTCGCGGAATTGTGTAGTGAGCTTGATTTTCTGCTTGAGAAGCTGAAGTTTTTGATTAAGGTTGTTAAGGATAGGTATTGTTTAGATGAATTTGATGCTGGGTTTAGTGTTAGTAGGCTTTTTGAGCTGGGGTCTTTTGAGAAGTATGTTTCTGTTATGGATCCTAGGTGTTTTGTTAGTTTGAGGAAGGTTTTTAGGGCTTATGATGAGGGGAGGATTGATGGGCTTGAGTTTTTTGATAGGGTTAGGGCTGCTGTTAGGCTTTCTCTTAATATTAAGTTTCGGGATCTTTATGAGCTGTTTGTTCTATTATCTCTTCTCGTCGAGCTGGGTGAGCGTGGTGCTGTGCTTGAGTATCCTAGGGGCAGGATTGTTCTTTCTAGGAGTTCTCGGCTTGGCTGGATTCCCGCTAATATTGTTTTGAGGATTGGGGGAGATTACTTGAGTTTGTTTTTTGAGGCGTTACGCCCTGTCGAGAGTAAGGGTATTCCCCGCTATAGACCTGATATCATGGTTTATGGAGGAAATATAGTGGAGATATTCTTTGACGGCATGAAGATTATTCCGTGTCCCGATTATGTTATTGAAGTTGAGTCGGGAGTAGAGTGGTTTAGGAAAAGTAATATTAGGGTATATGGTAGTGTCGCAAATGTTGATTTAATTAGAAAATATTTGAAAGTTTTTAAGCCTAGGAAACTTATTGTTGTATCGCGTGTAGGCGTACCTAGTGATATTAAGGAGAAGCTTAGGCGGTGTGGGATAGTTATTGTAGACAATGTTGAATATGATTATAATGTGTTAGGTAGAAGACTTGTCTCTACTCTGCATTAGTTCTAAGACTATTTTTGCTACATAGCTATCTTTATCTATTACTAGTCTTTTAAGCTTGCTTTCAAGTACCTTTTTCTGAGATGAGGGAAGAGCTCTTACTAGCGCTTTCATCCATTTTAAGCATCTCTCATCCTTGTTTATAGCGTTTTTAAGAGTTGTTTTAGAGATTTTTATTCCTACTAGTCTTAGTAACTCTAGTATTTCCTGGTATTCGTTTTTATAAGGCATGTACTCGTATTTTTCTAAATTTAAGCTGTGCTTACATAATTTTCTAAACTTTTCGATATTTCTGAGGTAAAGGGGGAACCTGTATTCTCTTGACGTATATGTCCACTCGTGATAGCATTCTGTGCAGAGTTCTATCGGCACTTCCTCGCCCTCCTCACTTCTGAAATACATTTTTCTAGACGCTTTTTTCTTGCCGCAGCAGAAGCATTTTTTCATCTCGTTTCCTAAATACTTGGTTAAATATATAAGGTTTTAAAGATGTGTCTTCGCTTTAGTGAAATACGTTTTTAAATAAAGTTGGCGTAATTAGAGAGTGTTATGTTTGTTGAGATTGTTTCAACTGGCGATGAGTTGTTGGTAGGTGAAGTTGTTAATACTAATGCTAGCTGGATCGCTAAAAGGCTTACTTTAATGGGTTTTACTGTAAGGAGGATCACTGTTGTCGGCGATAGTGTTGAAGAAATCTCTGATGTATTGAAGAATGCCTTAAGTAGAGCTGATATAGTAATCGTGACTGGTGGACTAGGTCCTACTAGGGATGATGTGACTCGAGAGGCTGTTGCTAGGGTTACTGGCAGAAGACTTGTTTTACATAGAGGGGTCTTAGAAGAGCTATTGTCTAGGCGTAGGTGTGAGAAAGAGGCTGCTGAGAGAATGGCTACTGTCGTAGATGGCTGTAGGATTATTCCTAACTCTGTTGGCGCGGCTCCCGGAATGGTTATAGAGTACGGGTCTAAGTTAATAATATGTTTACCCGGCCCTCCGCACGAGCTTAAGCCTATGTTTTCTCGTGTTGAAGATGAGCTGAAGAAGTTTTCTGGGGGTACTGTTCTCGTAGAGAAAAGGATTAAGGTTAAAGGGCTGCCTGAGATCTGTGTCTACGGGAAAGTTAGCAGGATTCTTGAGAAGGTTCCTGGAGTCTATATTAAGACTAGAGTTTTAGAGAAGGGTGTGGAAGTTTATTTTCTTGGACGTAGAGAAGATGTTGAGAGGGCTGTTAGGATGTTTGATCACTTGATGTAGTTCTGGCTGCTATTTCTCTTCGTATTTTCTCTATTTCGTTGATGATGTCTGTTATGTCTACTTCAATCTTTTTTCTCCTCTTTTTAAGCAATTTGACTGCTGAAAGTATTGCTGTACACAGGATTGCTGTTGTTAGTACTAGTAGTTCGCTCGATATTTTTCTTTGAGGTGAGGGTCTTTTTTCCCCTATGATTTCTGGAGTGAACTTCTTGAGAGAAAGTATTCTGGGTAGTATTAGCTCTAACGTAAATGCTACTGAAAAGCTTATGTTAGCTGGGAAGGCGCAAGTATCTAGTTCTACTTTGGGGCTAGTGGCGTTTATAAGCTCGAGGGGGGTTCCTAAAGCTGTTTTGAGGATGCTTCCATTTGATAGAGGACATATGAGCACTGATTTGTTTAGCATATATACGCTTGCGTCTTTTATGATGTCTTCGCTAGACGCTATTACTGGTTTTATATTAGTGGTGTCTCTTACTAGGACTCCGTAAACTACATAGGGTGTTTCTGCTCTGATATCTCTGACTACTTTACCTGTTTGAATTATTTTTATTTCAGGTGTTTCTGTAACCTCGCTTAACGCTACTTCAAGTGAGTACTTGTAGTACAAGTTCCACTCCGCGTCTGCACATTTCTTGAGTCTTCTCAATCGGCTTTCAGTGTTTTCTAATTCGCTAAGTTTTTCTTTAAGTGAGTCGAGCTGCTTTATACTTGAGTTTACTGCTGAGAACAGGTTTTGTGAAATATTATATAGTCCTTTTGATACATTTATGTTTGTGAACCCTATTTTCTCAACACTTTCTGCAAGTTTGGTAAACATTTGACCTGCTTTCTCTAGTTCCTCTGAGGCTTCTTTTCCCTCTTTTAAAGCATTACTTAAAGATTTCACTAACCCCGATATGTACTCTAGTTCTTTTACTAGCTCTTCTTGATGTGCCTCTAGTTCTATTAGTAAGTTTTTAAGTTTTACGAGTGTATCTATGAGAGACTGATTTTGTCCAGTGGCTTCTAGTAGCTCTATTAGCTGATCTATCATCTGGGTAAGCTGCTCGTAGTTTACTTCACCTGACTTAAGAGACTCTACTGTGCTATCTAACGTAGATACTATTGATGACGCTTCACTAATAGCTGACTCAAAGGAAGATAGGAGTTTGCTCATTTCTTTAGAGGCTTTAATTAACTTTTCTCCAGAAGTTTTCAATGCCCCAGCTATTGACACTAAAGAGTATCCTGTGTAGTTTAGTAGAGATGAGACATTCATCAGTCCCTTAGCCAGTGTTTTTGAAGCATTTATTCCCTGCTCAAGTTTTCTAGTAATATATTTTAAGCTCTCGATGTTTTCTTCTAATTTAGATAACATTTCTTCAGCCTTCTTTGACACTACGTCAGGTCTATCTATCACTTGAACGGTAATTGACTTGAGGGGAACTTCTCCCCAAGGATTAGTTCCTGTCACTCTGGCTTTAAAACATATAGTGACTTTATCGTATAGGGTTAACATCCAAACATCTGTCTTACCATCACCTATAGTTAATGAAACATTTGACTCAGGTGTTAGTGATAGGAGACCTAAGTACGACGGCAAGCTAAACATTACTATTAGGTTCAGCGGTACTACTATTTCCTCTCCTTCACAGAGCCACTTCCCTTTAGAGTTTACTAAGGTAATATTTACTGATATTAAGTCTCCTACGTCAGCTTTAATGTAATTCACACCGCTCCTCTGAGTAATGTTAGCCTTTTCTCCATTAACACGCACTTCGATAGAGTACTTTAGCGGGGGAGCTGAGAAAAGTCTTGCTGAGTATTTTATTACAGTAGGTATTTTTATGTCTCTCCATATGAGTTTAGAGTACTTCCCGTAAAACAATATAGTAGAAGGTTTAGGTTCAGCTTCTAAAAGGGTTTCTGGAGAGATATACCACATTCTGTCTACTACTGTAGCTCTCCCTACTCCATCTACAATGATTTCTATGTCTACTTTCCACTCCTCGATTTCTCCGTTAAGACTTAATATGCAGTAATATTCTATACTTTTTCTCACGCTTACCTCCATATTCGAGCATTTTACAGTTATGAGTAACTGATTTAAAAATACTGATAAATACAGTACTGTAAAGATAATTGCTAGAAGTTTTCTCACATGTAGCTAGGTAGCTTAGACTTATTAAATTTTACCACGGTAGAGGTAAGCATAGTATTAGTATTATGATATATCCCAATATCAGTAGTTTACGTGAAAGGCTTAAGGGAGACACATTGTCGAGAGGCTCCACTGGTTTTCCTCCTATCATCATGAATAGCAAAAGGACGAGTGCCATAAACCAGTAGCCTAGTGCAGCCATTAGAATTACGCTAAGTATTGAGAGTATTCTAGCCTTTTTTGGACCTAGTAGTGCTCTTATGACATGCCCTCCGTCGAGCTGCCACACAGGGAAGAGATTTAGTGCAGTTATTATGAAACCTGCCCAGGAAACAAAGGCTAGGGGATGTAAGTAGTACATGTAGTCTGGCCCAGGTAGGGGACTATAGTAGGAGAATATAAGAGTCATGAGAAGTGGTGTCGGTATTACTGTGAAAGAGTATCCCTGCTGTGTCCACTGTTTAAGCTGCTTTACTGAAACTACTCCAGAGATCTTCGCGGCTACAAGAGTCACGGCTATAGTTGCTATAAAGCCGAATATGGGGCCACTAAGCCCTATGTCGAATAATTCATCTTTATTTGTTGGAGGCTCTTCTTGAAGTATTACTGCGCCGAAAGTACCTCCTATACCTATTCCAGGGAGGGCCGGAATGAAGTAGGGTAAGGATGTTTTCACTTGATGAATCATAGACGCTATTTTATGTCCCATCTCGTGTACTCCAATTACAGCTAGCAGTGCTACAGTGTAAGATATTGTCATCAACGGCACATTCACTTCGCCTATTATTTCAGGCAGAAATCTGTCAGAGGCTCTTATAAAGCCGTCTATAAGTACTGTGAAAAAAGTTGCCGCAAATAAAATTAAAGCGGTTTTAGGATTTCTTCTCTTAGCTTTGAATGGTACTACTTTTATTACTAAGTATTCATCTTTCTGCCTGAGGAGAGGCAGAAAACCTTCTCTTTTAGCCTCTAGTGCTAGGTACTTGAACTTTTTCTTAAGATCCTTTTCATACTGAATATAGAAGACAGGTATAAGCCCTTCCATTTCGCTGTAGAGTATGTAGAAATACTTGCTTACGAGCTCTTTTGTTCTCTCAAATACTAGGTAAGACATCTCTAAGTAATGCATTTTCAGTTAACCCAAGCTTATAGATTTGATTTGCCTTATAAGGTCTTCCTATCTCTGACATAAATATACTAGAAGACTTATTGATGCTAAAATCATTAATGGGGCAGGAGCTCATCACTATTCAGTGCCGGCCTGGTCTAATCATCTGCTTTAATTCTCTAATGGTAAATATTTATGTTTTTTGACACATATACATGTTATGGTAGTCATTTCCTGTGTCTATCATTAAGTGTAATAGCTCAGCACGTAATCTTTATTACCTAGAAGTAGTAGTGGTCTGCAGATGTGTCACAGAAGAAGGTGCTCTTGGTCGATCCTATTAGGAGTGGTGGAGTAGTTCCTGATGGAATTAAGAGAGAGCTTTTAGAATATTTAGACGGATATTCTACATGTTTATACTGTACTGGAGATCTTCATGAGTTAAGAAAGCCTAATATAAAGAAGCTTGTTGAGAGTTTAGAGGAGTTTATAGACTGTGATTATGTTAGGCTAGTTCATGGTGCGAGAGAGGGAATGTTTACTGTGATGTTTGCGATGTTCAAGGAATATGTGCTGAAGGGGGCTAGAGCTCCTGTTGTAGTTGCTGACGGCAATGCTCACTATACTAGTATATTAGCTGCTGAGAGAAGTATGCTTGATGTAGTTTTTACTGCTACTACTGAGCACCCAGAGTACTGTGTGGTAGCTGAAGACTATGAGAAAAAGATTAGTGAAGTTGAGAGGGAGCACGGAAAACCTCCTCTTCTTGCGCTAGTCACTTATCCCGATGGATATTATGGTAATTTACCTGAGCTGAAGAGGATAGTGGATATTTGTAAGAGTCACGGAGTCCCCGTGCTAATCAATGCTGCATACGCTATTGGCAGAATGAAGTTTTCGCTTAGAGATACTGGGGCAGACTTTGTCGTCGGCTCAGGTCATAAGAGCATGGCTTGTACAGGTCCTATTGGAGTTCTAGGTATAGTAGGTAGAGAAGCAGAGATTGTTCTCAGGAAGAGTAAGTTTAAGGAGGGAAAAGAGGTAGAGCTACTTGGCTGTACTGTTAGAGGAGCACCTGCTATCTGTCTTCTCAAAGTTCTTCCCTACTTAAAGAAGAGAGTAGTTAAGTGGGACGCTAAAGTGAATATAGCAAGGTATGTGGCTGACAGGCTTGAAAAAGAGCTAGAGTTCAGATTGCTGGGAGAGAGACCTCGTAGACACGATTTGCTGCACTTTGAGACACCGCGTCTTTATGAGATATCAGTTAAGATACGTGACCGCTTTTTCCTGTATAAGGAGCTTAAGAAGAGAAAGATCATTGGAATAAAGCCGGGGATTACTAAGAGGATGAAGATAAGTACCTATCTTTTAGAAAAAGAGGATGCTAATTACTTTGTTGATTCTTTGGTAGAAATCGTGGAGAGGTTCGAAAAATATGGTTTTACCAATAGATGAAATCAGGAAAAAGCTTAGGGAAAACAAGAGTTTCGAAGACTTGTGGCTAGAATACTCAGATATATTCCCAGATATTACCAGAAGAATACCTTTAGTAAAATCCTTGGGTAAATCTCACCCAGTAGTCGACCTGATATTTACTTTACGTGAAAAGCTTCTTTCACTCGGCTTCACTGAAGTCATTAATCCTGTATTTATACCAGTAGAAGATGTTTACAAGCAATATGGTCCAGAAGCTCCAGTAATTCTCGACAGAATATATTTTCTGGCGGGACTGCCGAGACCAGATATAGGGCTTAGTACAGAATACATAGATAAGATAAGAAAAGAAGTAGGTGAAATAGACTTCAATATACTTAAGAATGTTTTAAGAAAGTATAGGGAGCGGGAAATAGAGGCGGATGAGCTCATAGAGGTTTTAAAGAGGGAGCTAGGGATATCGGATAAGCAGTGCTTGAGGCTTATCAGTATTCTTAAAGACTTCTTTGAGTTAAAGCCTAGTCCTCTAGCTGCTACTCTGCGGAGTCACATGACAGCTGCCTGGTTTATTACCTTGAGCCGCGTGCTCAGGTACTTAGACCCTCCTCTAAGACTATTTTCAATTGATTGGGTTTTCAGAAGGGAGCAGAGAGTAGATAAAGAGCATTTACGCTACTATCACTCAGCGTCGATTGTGGTTGTTGACGATAGCTTAAACGAGGAAGCAGCAGTTGAGTTAACTAAGTCGATAATGAGTCATCTAGGGCTGTCTTCTGTAAAGATTGTTAAGAAGAAGGATACGTCGAGGTACTATGCTTACGGGAAGGAGTATGAAGTATACGTGGAGTACCGTGGCAACCTTCAAGAGATAGGTACTTTCGGACTCTACTCTCCTATTGCCTTAGCTAACTACGAGATCCCCTATCCTGTGTACAACTTCGGTATAGGTGTTGAGCGGCTAGCTCAGGTACTATATGATGTAGATGACATAAGAGTACTAGTATTTCCTTATCTATACTCAGTAATAAGCGATGAAGATATAGCGGCTAGAATAAAGCCTATTTTAGCTCCTAGAACATCTTACGGTGAGAAACTAGAGAAAGTAATCCTCAAAAACATTGAGAAATATAGAGATAAGACAGGGCCCTTTAAGCTTGAAGTATACCGTGATGATAAGATCAAGATATATTTATATGAGCCTGATCCTAAGCCCTATGCTGGTCCAGCAGCCTTTAACAGGATCTATGTGCATAGGGGCAATATTATTAGCAGCTTAGAGGAACATGAGGGTGTTTATGTTGGACGTTACATAGACTTCATTGTCAAGAAGTTTGCTAGACTCGTAGAGGATGGTGAGTCTGGGTGGTTGCGAGTAAGATGGGTTGAGGGCCCAGCTGACGCTAATATTAGAATCTCGTCGAATGTACTCAAATATATTCATGAAAAACAGGGAGTAGTAGATATCAAGGGTCCTGTCTTCGTAGACATAATAGTTGAGAGAAACTAGTAAGTTAGATTGTTCTTAGCTAATCAGTTCTTATTATCCTTTACTATTTAACTTTGAATTCTTAATAAATAGAGTGTTTCAAAAAACTGTAGGTCTTTTTTAGCTATTATTCTTATATTCAGCTTTAACTTCTTTAGCTCGGCTAGTATTTTGTTTAGGTTTGTTCGGCTTGAGACTACTAGGTATAGAGTGCATTTTCCTTGGAAGAGTTCATGGTACATGTGTATTAGTCTTAGTGCTGTTTCGTAGCCTTCTTTTCCTCCGCATACTGCTAGGTCTTCAAGGTCTTTTGGTTCGCAGGGGAGATATGGTGGGTTGCATGCTATTAAGTCTATTTTTGCTCCTTTTCTTAGGGCTAGTAGGAGGTCTGTGCAGATTACGTCTATTTTATCGAAAAGGTTGTTTGCTTTCGCATTGGCTACTGTGTTGAGGCATGCTTGAAGGTTTATATCTGTTGATATTACATATGCTCCTTTGTCGGCTATTTTAAGAGTAATGATTCCTGTTCCACAGCATGCTTCGACTGCTTTTGAGGCTTTTGTTTCTATGTTGTCATATAGAAGGTATGTGTCTTCTGAGGGAGGGTAAACACTATTAAATATTTTTATATCGAATTTATCTATTTTCATTTATTGAGATACTGTTTTTGATAGTTTTTCTAGTAGTTTCTTCTGCAGACCTACTTTTTCTCCGAGCCTCTTTTTCAGTAGTGATATTGGTTCTATTAAGGCGGGGTCTCTTCCGTATAGTAGTGCTAGGTATATGCTCGCTAGTCCTCCTAAGTGGCAGATGTCCATTATTTTCGCCAGAACTGTTTCTGCCCTGCTGCTAAGCTCTATGACTTCTGCGCCATATTTCTTCATTATGTCTATTGTTGCTTCTATTCTCTCTTTCATGTATTCTTCTTCGTTTCTCAGTATTATCGCTGTGAAGTTTTTTGATAGTTCGTTGTCTTCCCATCCTACTATATCGTTGTGATCTAATTCTGGGAAGACCTCGGCTTTAGCCGGTATTTTGGTGTTTTCGTTGAACTCGTTTTTCAGTCTTATGGCTACCCCCTTGTAGAAGCTGTGCCCGTATATGACTGGTATTTTTCTGTATAGTTTTTCTGCGAGCTCTTTTGCTTTATTTTGCTCGTTTTCGGGGGAGAAATTTGTCTTGTTTTCTCTTAGTACTTGGATTACTTCTGCGTAGGGCTGTCCTGAGACTATTTTAAGTGTTTCAAGGGTTTTCAGTATGGCGAAAAGGAGTTGCGGAAGTGACGCTCTCGGCTGGTATCCTGACATTAGGTCTATGTGGAGAGCTCCTGTTTTTTCAGAGAATTTTTTGAGGTAGCCTCCGGAGGAAATGCTGGCTATCATGCAGTTTTTCTCTACTGCTTCTACGTAGCATGAGAGAGTTTCTTCGGTGTTTCCTGAGTAGCTTACTGCGATGACTAGTGTTTCTTCTCCCGCATATGAGGGGAGCGTATATTCTTTGACTATTTCTATTGGGACTTTTATCTCGTTACCTAGAGCGTCTTTTACGAGGTCTCCTGCTATTCCTGATCCTCCTAAACCACATATTATGATGTGCTGTGGTCTGTGATATTCTCGGGCTCCTTTAGAGGTTTTGAATTTATCTGGTAAAGAAGGTTTGAGGGAAAGAATATACTCGGCTTGTTTATACCAGTCGAGGTATGTGTTCAGCATTCCTTCAGTGTCGGCCCTATATTTAAACTGGCTCATATAGCATCTAAGTAACAGGTAAATAAATTGTTAATTAATTTGATGGTTGGTTACCTAGTTGAAGGAGTTACTAGAGCTTTTGCTAGTTTCTTTCTGCGCCATATTGAGTACTCGTAGGCTATTATAACTAGTGCTATGATCACTACTATCACTAGTATTATAAGGCCTATGAACTCTGGTAGTGTCATGCTCCAGCCAGCTAATGTGACGAAGATGTCGAGCTGAAGTGTTATTTTTGCTGTTTCGCTACCTACGACTTCTACTTCTCCTTCAGCTGTTTTCCCTCCGTATGTTGCTTTAACTTTGTACTTTGCTTGAGGTAGTTCTGTCATATATGTTCCAGCTGTGTCTGTTGTCCCTGTCTCAATTACTTTGTTTTCGTAAAGTATTGCCACGGTAGCGCCCTTTATTTCCTGTCCTCTCGCACCTACGACTTTTACTTCGAGTTTACCTATTTCCTTACAGACTATCACTGGGTTCTTGTAGGTAACTAGATACGTTACTCCTATGGGGACTCCCTTCCACTCTAGTATTGTCACATTTACTTTACCTAGTGGGACGTTCGTTAAGACTAGACGTCCTTCAGAATCTAGTGTTGCTTCAAAGCTTTCTCCAGTGACGTATGTTACTTTAACTTTAGCTCCCGCTAAAGGTGTTTTTGATGGAGTTGAGATAAATGGCTGAGCTTGAGCAAAAGGTATAATTAATACGAGTACTGCGAGGATTATTAACGAGAGTTTAATTCTCATCGAGTATAAAAAGTGTTGAGGAAAATAAATACTTATCTTAAAGTAGTTTAGAGCGATATTCTACCCTTTTTCACGCCTGCCTTTTCTCTCTCAGGAGCCGTTAGCTCAAATAGTTTTCGTATTAGTTCGGCTTCCTCTGGGGGTAGCGGCTGTTTTCTTCTGGCTTTCATTCTGCGCTGTGTTTCTATGACGGAGTCTATGTAGAGCTCTACTAGTACTCCTCCGAGAGACTTCGCGTAGAATGTGAAAGACGGGACGTCGGATGTTATGTAGCCGTGTATCTGGGAGGCTATTCCTATTCTTTTTCCAGTATATATGTAAGCGCCAATAGAAGTCTTAGCCATATCTCCTATGAAACATCCTACTTTCTTCATGCCAGTGTCTATTTTCTGTCCTCTTATTGTCAGTCTGACTGTTCCATAGGTGTTCTTTAAGTCGCTGTTTGTTGTCATAGCGCCAATGTTTACCCACTCGCAGACATACGCGTGTCCTATGAAGCCTGCGTGATACTTGTTCGAGAAACCGTGCATTACGGATTCTTCGAATTCTCCGCCTACTCTACATACATCTCCGATATTGCTTCCTTCTCTGACTTGCGCACCTCCTACAATTATAGTGTCTTTGCCTATGTATGTTGGGCCCTCTATTCTAGCTCCTGCCTGGACTTTAGTGCCGTCTCCTATGTAGACTGGTCCTGTCCTGGCCTCTATTACGACATATGGCTCTATTTCTACGTCTTTGCCTATGTAAACGTTCTTCGGGTCCCCGATTATCTTGACGTCAGCTGATGTCTCCCACTCTTTTCCATAATATGCTTTCAGGTCTCTCGCTATCATTTCGGAGTTTACTTTAATTACGTCCCATGGGAACCTCACTAGCTTTATGTCGGGTGCTTCTATTTTCTCTACTTTCTCTTTAACTGCTTCAAAGACCTCTAGGGAGACTGGTTTCGTGAAGTACTCTGAGAGTTCTCGTGCTAAGTCGCTTGAGGCTTTTAGGGCTACTACTTCGTTGTCTTTGTATACAATGTAGTTTCCTTTTCTTTCCTTTAGGCTACTTAGCAGTTTTTCGAAGTTTTCGTCAAAGACTATTTTACCGTTTATGAATAATGTTTCTTCGTCGACTTCTTTGTTTATGTAAATGTTTTTGTATCCTTCGTGATTTAGTCTCCACTCGAAGTATTTTATTAAGTAGTCTCTCATGTAGAGGAAGACCTTATCTTCAGCTAGCTTAGTTACTCTATCTATTAGAGAGTAGACTCCTATTCTCAGGGCATAGGCTGGGCGCATATGTGTTAGAGGGTAGAGAAAGTCATAGTCTGTGTCCTCAAATAAAGCTATATACATGTGCTACTCACCATCTCTAGCTTCTTTCACTTTATTATAAAAATTTCTGGTATG
>Ga0190367_1000192_pt1 | contig 47541 bp, 50 predicted proteins | sample 4872181011_MG_FD_171838 | JGI IMG/M metagenome (GOLD analysis project Ga0190367, IMG submission 171838) | Hydrothermal vent microbial mat bacterial communities from Southern Trench, Guaymas Basin, Mexico - 4872-18-10-11_MG | ecosystem: Environmental > Aquatic > Marine > Hydrothermal vents >... | reverse complement strand
AAGATTGGGGTCATACTTAGTGCCAGGAAGCTCTAACTGGTCCTTAAATCCGAAGGCAAAACCTCCGGTTTCGTCAAAGCAGGAAGCAGGAAGTTTGTAGTCCTTTGCTTCTAGCGCACGCTGAAGAAAAGCAAGTGCCTTTTCGCGTCTGAGAGTAACCATAACCGCAATCGGATCCCCGCGCTGGATGCCAAACCCACGTATAGTTCGCTTAGCTCGGCGTATAGAAGGTCGCTGTCCTGTTAACTGCTCGATTATCTTCACAGCTCGCTCTATCTCTGAAGGGCGACCTGCGCAGGAGTGGACTACAACATGTGCAATGCGTATGCGCCGCATCGGGTTTTCTTTAACTGCCTCTTCACTCATAGCTACTCGAGTACGCCACTCGGTACAATACCCTGTATAGGCTGTGGTATGGTTATTACAGGTTCTTGATCACCAACGGGCATTATGTACTGATGTATGGTTCGATAAGTTCCCCCTAACTGAGCATCGATTGTAACTAGTTTTCGACGAGGTAGAGGCTTTATCTCAGAGATCTTACCCACAATTCCTGCGTTCGTACCCCTGTAGATCAGTGCCACCACTCCCTTCCTTAAGGGAAGGTGAGCCAGAACCTCTTGTTCAGGAACGCGTATGAAGAGACCGTCACCAACACGGGGAACGTTTTCAGGCTTTTGTCGGGGATCGCTTACCTGAAAGAGGACATTACGACCATCGTGGAGTGTTACTTGTATGTGACCGCCCTTTACGGTGGTTTTGTTATTTACACGACAAACTTTGAGAGATGCTTCTTCTTCAGAGATTTCAGTGAGGACAAGACGCCATCCGCGAGGTAGGACTCTGAAGTGCTTACCTACTTTGTCGATTGAAATAACATCCATAACACCAACGGGAAACTTGTAGTCTCTACGAACCACCCCATCAACACGCACATACCCTTGGTTGAGAATGTACTTTACCTCGCGTAGTGTTCTAGCATACTTCAAGAAGTCACGAAGGATCAGAGCCAACGGAACGCAGTAGTCCATAGGATGAGGACCGGGGTTAGGATGAACAACCCACTTGTAGGCTTTAACAGGAATCTGAAAACAGGGAGGTGCCGCATACCGCTTCAACTTCCGCTGCCCGCCTTTTCGCGTCATTGCGACTCCTCGGGCGCAAAACTACTACTTAAAGACGCAGCCGCTTCTTCAGCAAGTCGTAGTCCCTTTATTTCCTGAATACGTTCAAGTTTGCGTCTTCTCCAAGGATCGCTTAGATCAAGTTTAACGATCATTAAGTTAGAGGGATGGAATGGTATATGTACGACACGACCATCGGAGCGTTGTCTCGTTATCCCCTCTAGATAAACTTTGAGCTCCTTCGTAGACACGCGAACAACTTTTGCAGTGCGCCCTTTATACGTGCCGCGCATTACAAGGACTTCATCACCGACTCTTACCGGAAGGCTGCGTATACCGTATTTTTCCCGAAGTTCCTTAGAAAGGTGAGCAGCAAGCATCTTTCGTTTGACGTGAAGGGGTGCGTTAAAGAACCGCTTTCGAACCTTCCGCGGTTTTGATGAAACACTAACTCTCTTTGGCATTACTACACAATAATTGTTGCAACGTTAGCGATACGAACCCAGCGCTCAGCAGCTTCTTTTGCAACAGGACCTCTGATCTCCGTTCCCTTTAGGTCTCCTTCAGGGGTTAATAGAACCGCAGCGTTGTCTTCGAAAAACACGCGAACTCCGTTTTTTCTACGGTACATTTTGCGCTGTCGAACGATTACTGCTTTGAAGAGTTGTTTTCTAAGCTCTGGCTTTCCCTCACGTACTGATACAACAACGAGATCTCCAACACGCGCTGCAGGAATCCGGCGATGTCGTGTTTTAAGACCAACCACCTGAATCAACTTTAGCACTCTAGCTCCCGAATTGTCAGCACAAACCAGTGTAGAGCCAACAGGTAGTCCTCGTGTAATCTTCGGCAGATATTCTTGAACAGCGACCGCCGCCACAGCGCGAGATTTCCGCGACATGGCTACGGTTTCCCTGGAGTTTTAACACGACCTAGTTTTTGCAGTACAACAAAGGACACATTACGAGCAAGTGGGCGTGTCTCCCCTATGAGAACGATATCGCCTTCCTTGGCGTTAATGCAGGGAGGGTTGTGCGCGAATACGCGCGATCTCTTTCGCATATATCGTTCGTATTTGGGTATATATTGTAGATATTCACGTTGAACTACAACAGTTCTTTGCATCTTATCGCTTACAACAACACCTTTCAGAAACAATCCTCGCACTCGTACGTCTCCATGGAACGGACACTTGGGGTCATCGCACGTTTCTGAAGGTGGGGTTATCCCGAAGCCGACGTTTTTGGGTCGTTTGCCCTTTGGCATGTTATGCGCTCTTTTCCGAACCCCTTCTTATATTCAGCTGTTCTTCTCGCTCAATGGTTAGAATTCGGGCAATGAGGCGACGAAGCATCCGAATTCGTGCAGGATTGCCGAGCGTTCCGGTTCGCTGTTTAGCACGAAGTTTCATCAGCTCAAGACGTAACTCCTGGAGCTTCTTCCGACGATCTTCTGGAGACATCCGGCGAAGCTCCTCTGGGGGTAGAATCTTATGGTAAGTCAATTTACTTACTTGCTTGTTCCTCTGGACTTTTAGCTTCCTCCGCTCTTTGAGGCGAGGGTGGTTCTATCGGATATTCGGCTGCCTTAGCCTCTGGGGGAAGTATGGATACTTTAATGCCATAGACTCCCGGCTTCAGCAGCAGATGGTAGACAGCTTCGCGTAGGTAGATCTGCCTAGGCTGTCCTGATTTTAGCAGATAGCCCTCTCGAAAAGTTTCAGTTCGCGCTCGTTCAGAGGTCAGCTTTCCGGATATCCTGATCTCAGCACCTAACGCTCCCGCTTCAAGTATTCTCGATAAGGCCCAGAAGGCCACTTTCCTGAAGTGTATACCTCGCTCGATAGCTCGTGCAATACGCCAAGCCATTATGCTCGGGTCTAACTCAGGAACTTCAACAGGAAGGACTGTGATACGGACATTTTTAAGGCCGAATTTTTCTTCAAGCTCTCTGGTAAGATTCTTTATGTTCTGACCAGCAGGACCGATGACGAGACCAGGACGGTCTACTACCACCTCAATAACCGTTTGAACAGGAAGCCGACGAATACGACAGGTAGAGAAACCTGCATCACGTAACCTTTCTTTAAGATACTCATAGATACGTAAGTTATCGACTTCTTGCATAAGATACTGATGTTCTAGCGTCATCGTGGTTTTTCTTCAGATAGAACTAGTTCTACGTGTACCAAGACGCGGTTCCAAGGGGAGGTGCGACCGAAGGCTCGTTCGATGTAGCGTTTTAGCACACGGCCTTTGTAAGCGGCAGCGTGGTACACGTAAAGACTGTCGACATCCAAATCCTGCTCCTCGGCGGAGGCCATTGCGCTCTGCAGTATTTTTAGGATCGCTTTAGCTGCTTTAACGGGGTATCTTCCAGCGTACCAGCCCTGTAAACCACGCTTATGTGCTACTTTCTTGCGGTATCGGCGATAAGGAACAGATCTACGCATAGCGATGACATCTTTAAGAAACGACTCTGCCTCAGTTACCTTCATGCCCTTTATCGCTCTGCAGATTTCTCGCGCGTCCTTTGGGGAGATGTCTAGCTCTCTACCACTAGCTTTAACTGAGCGAAGAGGCAGTTGCCGAATTGAATAGCCCCAGTGAGGCATAGGTTATGTGAGCCGAGCTAGGGTGCAAATAAGGTTTGCAGAACTACTTCAGAGGTACATACATCGATGAGCGAGTTGCGCCAACACCTGGTTTGCCGTGCCGTACCTGTTTACAAGTGTAAGCAAATTCACCTAGATAGTGTCCTATCATTTCAGGCTTTATCTCTACTTTAACGAATTCTTTACCATTATAAACGTAAATTGTTCGACCAACCATCTCGGGAAGAATAATCATATCTCGGCAGTGCGTTTTTACTGGTCCGTTGGTTCTTCTCAGCTTCTTGAGTAACTTCTGCTGAGCGGGGGTGAGACCGCGTTTTAGACTCCGTCGTTGGCGTGCAGGAAGTAGCTTGATGAACTCGTCAAGAGGCATACGCTTCAGTTGCTCGATCGTATAGCCACGGTAGGTGAATACACGTGGCATACGCTACGCTAGTGAATGCGGCTTACTTAAAGTTACCTAGAGGCGCTACCGCCCACGCCCTGTCTTTTTCGCTGCGATGTATCCGACCTTACGGCCAGGGGGTGCATGCCTGCTTACTGTAGTAGGTTTGCCGGGCCTGCGGTGACGCCCACCACCGTGAGGATGCGCGTATGCACCCATGGACACGCCCTTCACTATCGGATACTTTCGCCCACGACTTCGCATAAGCTTCCAGCGGTTTCCTGCCTTCATGAACGGCTTTGCTGTCCTACCACCACCAGCTACTACACCAATGGTAGCTAAGCAGCATGCTGGTACTTCGATAGTTTTACCTGAAGGTAGTTTTAGTGTTGCGCGATCACCAACTACAGCGAGGAGAGTAGCGTAAGCTCCAGAAGCGCGCGCATAGCGCCCACCATCACCAGGCACCTTCTCCACGTTGCACACCAATGATCCGGTTGGTATTGCAAACAGGGGGAGTATAGAACCAGGAGGTGGATTCTCTACGCGACCTTCCCGACCAATGTAGATTATCTCACCTACGTAAAGCCCCTCGACCGCGAGGTTGTAGAACACTGTACCATCTTCGACAACGATTTTCGCCAATGGTGCTCCTCTCCCAGGGTCATGAACAAGTTCTGCGACTTCGGCCCGCCTGAGAGGACCTTCTATACGGGGGTAGCGGGCGGGAGCGACGCGAGTGAAAGTATGAGCTCGGAAAGTAGGCGACCCCCGACCACGTCGTTGGGCTATGATCCGTTTACCCATGGTGTCGAGCTAGAATATGCCGAGCCTTATAGCTACTTCGGACGCTTTACCGGGTTCCGCTAACTTTATGATCGCTTTCTTTCCTTTTGCCGTGTTCATAGTGTTTACTTTTTCAACTTTTACTCCAAAAGTTTGCTCAAATGCCATCTTTATATCCAACTTTGTTGCTCTTGGATCAACAATGAACGTGATCTTGTTTTCCCTTTCTATCATGAGCAAAGCCTTCTCTGTGATCACAGGATACCATAGAACCTGATCAAGAGGAAGCTGACGTTTTGGTTTGGGAGATTTGATAATGACCATCGCTATTTCTGAGTGCGCTCCGCAATCATATTGATGGCACTTTCGGTCCATATAGATAGCCGACCGGGATGACCGCCAGGGGCTACTTCGAGTATGCTAAGATTTTGCGCATTTGCGACATCAACGCCAACGAGGTTCCGTGCTGCTTTAACAGCGGCTCCAGGTTTGTGCAATACGATTAGTACTGACTTCTTTATTTGATAGCGGCGTCCGCGCATTTTGCCTTTGCCAGCTCGAATGTGTTTCTTCTTTTTGGCCAGTTCGATCAAATCGTAAACACCTATCCTCTTCAGGAAACCAACGATCTCGCGGGTTTTCTTTAGATCAGCGAATTCGTCAACAACTACTATCGGTAGCGTCAAGTTATCGGGTAGCTGGATTCCATGTCGCTGCTCAACAAGTTGTTTGTTAGCGAGTGCGGCAAGAGCGGACTTGAAAGCAAGTCGGCGTTCTTTCTTGTTGATGTCTTTCTTTCGCTTTGCCTCTACAGGAGTTGGGAAACGGCGCATTCCGCCAACAGTACCGACTGCGCGTGCGGCTCTAGCAGCTGCTGGATACCATGAGCCTTTCATTCGAGGAACTCTTGCTACGCCGTAGCCAGGCCCCCAGCTCTCTGCGCTTGTCCGCTTTCCTGCTAAGATATCTCTTCCTTGTGGTTGAAATTGGTGAGAAAATACGTGAACGAATACACGGCGAATGAGGTTTGGGCGTATTGGTGTTAGGAAGGCAGAAGGCAGCTCTACTGTCTTAGATGGACTACCGTTTAGATCGTAAACGTTAACGGAGAGCGTCATGACTCAACCATTGTGTATTTGTTATTGAAGGAGATTGCGGTTATTTTAATAGGCATCCGAGGTAGGTGTAGTTTACGAATCGATTTTCGCAACTTTACGAGGCTTCTAGAAGGACCAGGTATTGATCCTTTCAACATAAGGAAGTCACTGCGTAAAATACCATAGTGCTTGATACCACCCTTTTCCGCAGCCTCACGAATAAACGCACTAATTGGATCCTTTGCGTCCTCCAAGCTGATGTGAATAACGCGACTGTAGACCATCCTCTGATGAACGCCCAACTGTCCTGCACGGGGAATAGTGCTCATAACGTGCGCAGGTTTAATGGGTCCGATGGAACCAACTTCTCGAACGGTTTTTCGGGATTTGTGCGATTTTCGCTTTACACCAAAACGTTTGACAACGCCCGCGAAGCCTTTGCCCTTTGTTATGCCGAAGACGTCCACGCATTCACCTACCTCAAATACTTCATTGATGCGAATGGTTTGTCCTAGCTTAGATATAGCATATTCTAGAGCTTTATCAAATTCTCCACCAACTTGTATCTCAAAAACATCTGGTTTCTTCTTCAATTTGATTAGATGAGGTTGAGTTACAGCAATAACTCTAACAACATGCTTTTTATTAGGATCCAGTTTTTCTTTTAATTCATTCACTCTTTTCTCAATGTCTTCCCATTCCTTGAGAGTTTCGTCTGATGGAGGTGTAAAGACGCGATTGAGGTACTTGGGTAGCTTTGTGGTCCAAACTTCTCCGATACAGTTTAGCGCGCCGTGTTCTTCTTCATAGATGCGAACAGCTGCCACGAAGAGAGGGGGTGTTTCTACGATCGTAAATGGTGTTTGGATCTCTGTTCCATAGAAGGGGCTGCCTTCCCGCGTTTCAGGAATTGTACAATCGCCCATTCCTACTTTATATCCAGCAAAGCCTAGTAGACGAGGTTCTTCGTTCCATTCAGGCCAGTTTCTTATGCGAGGTTCTCGAGTTTTCTTTCTAGCCCTAGGTCTGAAGGCCAGCGAGCCGCGCCGTGGTTGGTGGAATTTTCTCCCCATTGCTACTCACCTTCTAGGAGATTGGATAGCACGGCAAGAGTCCCTAATATAGCTTCCTCGACTCTCACGGTTTCAACTCCTTGGGCTGGGAAGGTGTTTACGATATAGTCAAGCTTGTTAAGCAGGTTATCCGGTAGTATGTCAAAGAGCCCCCAGTCAGGTCCGCCGAACAGTATCAGCAACCGACGAAGCCTAGACAGCCTCCTAACTAGTTCATCGAACAGCTCGTGAACAGGGGTACCGTACCGGGAAGTACCTATACACAGAGCGCGAGAGTAGCGCGAGAGTAAGTCTTCAAGTGTTGAGTAAGTCTCGAGCGAAGGGCATGTATAAACTTCGCTTGGAGGTTTAGACACGTAAGCTCTTGAAGAGGATTTATCGATGGCGATCCATACAAGTTGACCCTTTTTAGGCGGAGATGGTCGCGAAAAAGCCCGAATAGGATTCTCTTTGCCGATATCTGCTACTACCCAGGTTCTGCCGCGTTTAACTACAATTCCTTGACGAAATTCCTTGTTATCGATCACAATACCGGTGTGGCTAGGGGTCTTTAGTGGTGGTAGTGTACCGACATATCTGAGATGCGGCTTTTTCCCAACGTACTTCTTTAGATAGGGTGGGAGAAGATGATAGTAGAGAATGTCGTACGCTACATGCAGACTATGTACTGTACCCATCTGGTAGATGGCAATAGCGTTTACCCTAAAGATAGCTGCAGCGCGGGCAATATACCCGAGTTTTACGGTAGCCTCACGCAGCGTAGTTTTCCTCACCAAATCGGAAGGTATAGCGATCGCTGTCTTAATACCAGAAGGAGGGGGAGGGTAGGGATAGGGGGGAGGAGGTCTAAGCATGCACCCCTCACTTCGCAGACGTTTTAGGTAGTGAGTGAATTTGACGCGTTATGAGCAACTTGGACGATCTGTCGATAGTTAGAGAGGTGGACAAACAGGGTATGATAGAACGTGCAGCAAAGTACCCAGAGCAGTTTCTCTGCGGCTATAGAGCAGGTCGGGAGGTTGGTCGAGAAGCATACTTGGAGGGAGTTGAGCGCGTTGTATTTTGTGGAATGGGAGGGTCCTCTGCAGCTGCGTTGGTGCTTTGCGACCTGCTCGAAGATGCTGTAACCCCGCTCTTCGTCCATCAGGGCTATGGTATTCCAGGTGTAGCGAGGAGCAAAACCGCGCTTTGCGTTATTGTGAGTTACTCAGGAAACACAGAGGAGACACTAACCGCTCTTCGCGCGTGTCTCATGTACGGAGTTCGAGTGGTTTGTATGAGTAGTGGCGGCATCCTTGGAGAGGTAGCGAGAAAGCAGAGTCTACCTTGGATTCGACTACCAGAGGGTATAGCGCCTCGTGAGGCATTACCGTACATGCTGGGTGGATTACTCGGTCTTTTGGAACAGCTACAGATGTGTGGAGAAAGCCTGACCTTAGAGTTGCAACGTGGATTTGAAAAAGGAGTTCAGTCTTGCCGGATGGAGGTTCGTACCGAAGATAATCCCGCGAAGCAGTTGGCAGAGAGACTCAGGTACTCGCGACATATACATGTCTTGGGAGTTAGAAGAATGCGGGGAGTAGCGGCGAGAGTAGCTGCACAGTTGAACGAGAATGCGAAGCTGTTCGCAACGCACTTCTTCCTTCCAGAGTTCAACCACAACGAAATCGTAGGATTAATTGAGGGTGAGGCGGAAAACACATGTCTACTGCTACTCCCACCACCGCCGAAGAACCTTGAGCCATACGATGAACTAGTAGACTTACTTCGTTTGAAGGGGGTGAACATGATATCCTTAGATATAGAACCAACTACAACAACAGAGGCGGAGCACGTTGCATACTGCCTTTGTACAGGAGACTATGCGTCGATGTATCTCGCTGTTCTCAGGGGAAGAAATCCCTATCCTGTTGTAAGCATCTCAGAGCTGAAGAAGTGTATGAAGGAGAGAAAGCTCTGGAAGCAGTTAGTGGCTTTCTTATCTAACCTTTGATTACGGCTAGAGGAACCAGCCTTGCAACTCTTCTAGCGATACCAACGCGATCGCTAACTTCGGCGACACGATCAACGTCCTTGTAAGCACCGGGTGCTTCCTCGCTTATGACTTCTCTACCAGCGGAGCGTAGTACGATTCCCTTCTCAGCCATTAGCCGCCGAACATAACTGACGCTGAATCGACGTATGGCTTGAGCACGTGACATTAGTCGTCCAGCACCATGCGCCGTAGATCCGAAGGATAGTTGCATAGCTGTCTCCGTTCCGACGAGAAGATACGAAGCAGTACCCATACTACCTGGTATTAGAACAGGTTGACCCCAAGGGCGATAGTCAGTGGGTATTGCAGGATGACCTGGTGGAAATGCACGGGTTGCGCCTTTCCGATGTACGTAGACCTTTTTGACGGATCCATTGATACGGTGTTCTTCGATTTTTGCAATGTTGTGAGCCACATCGTATACTAGCTCGAGACCAAGGTTCTCTTTTCTTCCAAACACGGTGTAGAATGCTTCACGAACCCAGTGCGTTATCATTTGCCGATTAGCCCATGCGTAGTTTGCAGCGCAAACCATCGCAGCGAAGTAGGATTTAGCCTCTCTACTGTCTGCAGGTGCGCACACAAGCTGGCGGTCAGGTATCCAGATGTTGTATCTTCGTACCGCACCACTTAGCACGCGTAGGTAGTCGCTGCATACCTGATGACCGAACCCACGAGACCCTGTATGTATCATAACTGTGATCTGACCTACTTCCTTGATGCCGAATGCGCGAGCTACATCAGGTAGGTAGATTTTATCGACCCTCTGAATCTCAAGAAAGTGATTTCCAGACCCAAGCGTCCCTAGTTGGGGTGCTCCGCGCTGTTTAGCACGCATAGAGACAGCATCAGGGTCTGCACCGGGCATGCTTCCATTTTCCTCACAGTGCTTGCCATCCTCGTCCCAGCCAAAGCCATGTTCGACCGCCCACAGCACTCCGTCAACAAGCACTCTATCGAGCTCGCTTGTAGTTAATCGTATACGCCCACGCGATCCCACTCCTGACGGAACGTTTCTATGAATCTGGTCAGCAAGCTGCTTAAGGACGGGACGTACGTCCTCTTCTCTCAGATTTGTTCTTAGTAGGCGTACGCCGCAGTTTATGTCGTAACCTACACCACCTGGGCTGATGATGCCTTCGTAATAGTCGAAGGCGGCTACACCGCCTATCGGAAACCCATAGCCTTCGTGCCCATCGGGCATTACAATCGAGTATTTGTAGATCCCAGGAAGAGTCGCTACGTTTTTACACTGTATGAGAGTTCTATCGCCTTGCATCTTCTGTAACAGACTTTCATCTGCGTAGACGCGTCCAGGTACGCGCATATTTCCAGTTTTTGGTATTTCGAAGACGAAGCGATCGATCTGTTTGAGCGATATGGGCATCGCAAGGAGTGCGGTATCGCTTGAAATAAGGCTACCGCGTCTCTGCCTTAGATATCAAACAGAATGCGAGCCGTATACTCAGAATCTTTGCGTTCTATCGCGAGTTGGTGAAATGTCACTGCTTTGATCAGAACCTTGGATCCGTGTTTCTTGTAGTCGTAAGGTTCACCCTGTACGATTGCTCTCAGCCACCACCTGGAGTTCCTAGTACCTATCTTCACATCGAACCTTGAGAACGCACAACCGGTTATTTCGAAAAGAGCAAGAAGTTCCGATAGCCAGTCGACGAGAAGATCCTCGGGTGTCTCAGCCTCTAGATCGACTTTATGTGCTTGCTTGGGCGTAACAGCTTCTACATCTAGCATCTCGTTGAACATACCGTAAGCAGCGTTAGCGAATAACTCCTCCACCGAGCTACCATATACCTCGATAAAGAGGTCAGCAGTATGGGGGAGTGTTCGATACCGCAACGCCTGGTGTTAGGTAACACAGATAAAACCCCTATCGCTACTCCCCTGAAGCCGGGGTGGCTGAGTGGACTAAAGCGCGGGCCTTGAGAGCCCGTGGGGAGTGCATCCCCGCGTGGGTTCGAATCCCACCCCCGGCGCCAACATGCTAAGCTATAGTTGCACGTACGAATGACTTCATCAAAAACAATTTATAATAGATCTTGGCTTAAGTTACCTCTATTTTCATCTGAACTTTATCGGGTATCTTCATCCTAATGATCTTCCGCATAACTCTGTCGGTAGCATGTATCTCTATGAGGCGGCGGTGAAAGCGAAGCTCCCATTTATCGAAGGTGTCAGAGCCCTGACCTCGTGGACCGCGACGGGTTACGATCAGAAACCGCTTTGTCGGCAGGGGGATTGGTCCTGATTTGCTAACTCCTTCGCTTTCGGCGATTTCTATGATCTGTTTGCAGACCTCTTCCAGCTGTCGGATATCGGGGCTGATTAACTTGATTCTAACGCGTTGTGCCATAAAACGGATTTAGCGTCTTAGAGGCTGACCGGTCTGAGTGATCTGCTTGACTACGCCTACAGCTACAGTTATCCCCATGTCTCTAATCGCAAAACGACCCAGCTGCGGTATCTTTGCGTGCTCCTCTATGACGACAGGCTTCATCAGTTGGAAGCGAACAATAGCAGCATCACCAGCTCTTAGGAAGGATGGGTTATCCTCGACTTTCTGACCAGTACGTGGGTCTAGCTTAGCGATGAGCTCAGCGAATTGAACAGGTGTTCGTGAGGTGTGTGCGTGCATTACAGGAGTATACCCTGCAGCAATAGCGGTAGGATGCTGTACTACGATGATTTGACCGATGAACTCCTTAACGATTGTTGGAGGATTGTCAGGATGTCCCGCAACACTGCCACGGCGAACATCGGTGCGTGATATTCCTCGTACGTTAAATCCGATGTTATCACCTGGACCTGCTTCCTTTAGTGGAGTGTGGTGCATCTCTATGCTACGTACCTCGCCTCCAACACCTTCAGGCATAAACACCACCTGATCTCCAACGCGGATAATGCCTGTTTCCACACGTCCAACAGGAACAGTACCTACTCCGGTGATGGAATACACGTTTTGGATGGGGATGCGTAGGGGCTTGTCGATAGGGCGAGGTGGTACTTGCATCATATCGAGAGCTTCGACCAAAGTGGGTCCATCATACCAGGACATGTTGCTACTCTGCTCTACGAGGTTGTCGCCCGTCCACCCGGATACAGGTACGAAGGGTATCTTAGAAGTGTCGTACCCGATTCTACGAAGTATACCCTCTACAGCGCCCTTAACCTCCTCATAGCGCTCCTTCGACCAGCTAACACTTGGGTCGTCCATCTTAGTAATAGCAACTACCATCTGAGGTACGCCTAGCGTACGGCAGAGAAGCGCGTGCTCCACGGTTTGACCCTTCATTGAGATGCCTGTTTCGAACTCTCCTTTCTTTGCCGAAACGACTAGTAGAGCAACGTCTGCTTGACTCGCACCGGTGATCATATTCTTGATGAAGTCGCGATGCCCGGGTGCGTCTACTAGGGTGTAGTAGTACTTCCGGGTTTCGAAGCTGTAGAAGCCTAGGTCGATCGTAAGACCTCGCTCTCGCTCCTCCTTCAGTTTGTCTAGGACCCAGGCGAACTTCCACGAATCACCCTTCCCTAGCTTCTCCGATAGCTTTGCATACTCCTGAATCGTTCGCTCATCGACGAAACCTAGTTTGTATAGCAGGTGACCAACTAGCGTTGACTTACCGTGATCAACGTGTCCAACGGTCACCAGGTTTAGATGAGGTTTACCTTTGCTGCTCATCGCAGTGCTGCGAGAATCTCTCCTAATAAAGCCTTCGACGACTTCCGCTCTATCGACTAGATTCGGCGATTCGCTCTATCTCCAGTTTTTTGGAAATCGCGTAGCTCTTAGGATCGTTGTTGGCAGCGAGCATCATTTCCTCAGCAAGGCAAACATCGATAGATCGGATGCTTCTGAAGGCTCGCTGTCGGGCACCAGTAGCGATGTGCCGTAAGGCTAGGTCTACGCGACGCTGGGGGGAAACGTCTACTGCGATAGGATATACGATACCACCGTACATTACTCGTGTTACCTCTTCGCGAGGAGCAGCGTTCTCGATCGCGCGCACTAGCACTTGGATTGGGTTTTCTCCCGTCATTTGATGAATATATTCAAACGCATTCCGAACAATGCGAATAGCAAGGTGTTTTTTGCCACAATTCTGACCAGGACGCATTAACTGGTTGACAAGTCGTTCAACTATGTTTACCTTACTTTTCAGAAATCGCTGTTTTTCATGTCGTCCTTCGCTGTGGGGGAAGTACACCGGTGTGAGGGAGATGTAGTCCTTTAGGCCAGGGTCATTTACTGTGATGTTTTCGAAGCTCCATTTGCCGAATAACTTTATCTTCGAAGCGATTTCTTTTCTGATCTTACTGCGGCTAGACAATCTACCTGCGTGGTTTCTCCTTCTTTCCGCGTATCAGCTCTTTGAGCGATACACCGTTTACCATGACAACACGCCATCGAACGCCGGGGAGGTCTCCATAAGCGCGTCCTTGTGAACCACCGATGCCTTCGATGATTACTTCATCGTGCTCGTCGATGTATAGGAGACCGCCGTCCCAAGGAACGAATGCGGTCACTATCTTGTTGTTTTTGATGAGCTGAACCCGCACACACTTTCGAACAGCTGAGTTCGGTTGTCGGCTTTCCCGACCTACCTTTTCGATGACGATCCCCCGTGCCTGAGGAGCTCCTTCAAGCGGGTCGAACTTCTCCTTGAGTCGGAGCATTCGTCGTTTGTAATACACATCATACCACCTAAACTTGCGTCTATGCTTGATGAGCGCGCGAGCCGCGAACTCGCCTCTTGGCTTCTTCGCCATGGGAGGGGAAGAACTTTGAGGTAGCTATTAGAGTTTTTGCTTTAGGATATAACGCGCACTCTATCGATACCGTAGTACAAGTGCAGCACACACTCCGCTAGCTTCACTCGATGACCGCTTCTTCCTATGGCAAGCGATCTTTCCTCGTAGGGGACTGTTACGAGGAGCGTCTTTCTGTTCGATCCGTACTCTATTAGCCGAACGCTGAGAACGTGGGCAGGTCTGAAGAGGTGTTGTACGAACTCCTCGAGTTTATCGCTGTAAGGTATGACAGTAATAGTACGTCCGATCTCGCGTTCCAGGATTCGAGTGACCCCTTTCACAGCGCGATCGATTCGTCGATAAACCTGTTCGGGAGCTAGGTTTTCATACGAGGGAAACTTTACGATAAATATGACTCGGTTAAACTCATCGTCAACTATACAGTGATCCGGTTGTAACCCCGTTAAGGTTTCAAAAAGCTGCATGTAGTGGATTTCACGCACAGTCAGTATCTTCTTGCCACGCCTCCGATTCAACCGTGTTGCTCTCTTACAAGGGTTAATAGCCTACACTCGCCTTCCTTGACTATCGCCAGTACGGATATGGGAAACCGTTTACCTAATAGACCGCCAAGCTCCTTACTAGATCCTTTGTAAATTAGTACGGGTGTGTTACTCAGTCGCGCATAATACAGTACGTCGTTGTACACGTGCTCCGCGGAGCCTTCTGCGAGAATCAACGCTTTGCAGGAACCGCGTTTTAGTAAGCGCGTAACTTCTCTATATCCGTAGACATAGCTTCCTGTACGTAGTAGTGCGGTAAACTCACGCGATAGCGTAGCTTTATCTAGGTTTATTTTGTAGATCATTGCTACTCCACTAGCGCTTCTTCAAGGCTTGGTAGTTTCATGAAGACTTCAGCGAGTCCTGTTCCCACGGGAATGACTTGTCCGACGATTATATTCTCCGTTACCCCACGAAGCTCGTCTACCTCCCCCCGAACAGCAGCGTCAACTAGTGTTGGTACTGTGATTTCAAACGCAGCGCGCGCAAGCACGCTATCTTTGCTACGAACTATGCCATGGCGACCTATTGCACGAACGTCACCGAAATGCGTCATGGCGTCCGCTACAAGCATTACGTGGCGTATGTCTACATCTAGCCCCTGTTCTTCGAGCACACCTTTGATTTCTCTCACGATAAGCTCGCGAGCTGCTTCTACACCGAGCACCTCATGTACTTCGTGTAAATCGTTAGAGTAAGTTCTACAAGGATCGATCTCTGAAAGTTCCCCTTCAGCGATTTTTCTGAAGAGTTCGCGGAGGTTCGAGCCCTCTGTTCGGATATACCACTCGCCTGTTGAAGCATCACGTTCGACTAAAGCACGCTTGATGCCAGGAATACCTGCTATTGGTGTTGAAAGCAAGCGATTTCTGCGACGTATGTAGTCTTTAGCACCGATTTCAAACTCGATAAAGCCCTCTTCCTCGTTGAAAGACACTATTCGTCCTCTTCCACGCACCTTAGACTTAAGGTCTTCGAAGGATAGCCCGTAGTGTTGTAGCCGCTGTTTATTTACATAAACCCGTACAAAGCCGCCGATCGCATCCTCTTCAATGCTATCGATCACATCCTGAAGAGTTACCTCACAGACTTTCTCCGCAACGAGTGAGGCACGCTGCGCACTTCTGTTGTGAGGCGCCTTCAGCCGTATCGTCATTATCGGGGTGGATGGCGTTCTGCGAGCATCAACGATTTCAATTAATCTGGGAAGACCGAGTGTTACGTTCATTTCTCGAACACCCGCATAGTGGAAGGTTCGAAGAGTCATTTGTGTCCCAGGTTCTCCTATTGATTGAGCTGCGACAACTCCAACGGCCTCTCCTGGTTCGATCTTTGATTGCTCACGCTTTGCAACTATCTGACGTATCAGCTCGTCAACAACAGGTTTTGTGAGCGTTTCGCGTGATAGGATTTGACGCACTTCCTCCCATAGGCTGAGAGGAATAAGGTCGCGAATTTTCTCAAGTTTCTGCTTTACATATTCTCTAGACGCACGTTCGCCATAACTGCCCAGAGCAAGCTTAATGCGGTCGAGCAAGCGAGGTACGTTTACTATCTTTCCGTGATCGCTTTTTGCAGGATCTGTTCCGTCTTCCCCGTACAGGAATTGCACGATGCGGCCATATGGATCGCGTACACTACCATCGTAGCTGGCAACGAGGTGAGAGAGTGCGTGTATGAGACGTCGCTGCATGTAGCCGCTCTGCTGCGTACGCACAGCAGTATCGACCAGACTCTCACGACCGCTCATTGCGTGGAAAAATATCTCGATGAAGTTCAGGCCGGAGAAGTACGAGTTTAGCACGAGACCTCGCGCCGTAGGGCGCAAATCGCCCCATTTGAAGTGAGGAAGGGTTCGATCCCGATAACCGCGGATAATAAGGCGACCTCGCATCGATTGCTGACCTACTAGGGCGGTCATCTGCCAGATGTTAAGCGCGCTTCCTCTAGCTCCTGTTGAGGTCATGATCACACCTTCGTTATCCTCAGGAAGAACTTCAGAGACCACTTTGCCGATTTTGTCTCTAATCTTGGAGTGAATATCAAGTAAGTAAATATCGAGGGTTTCTTCAGGAGTCTTGCCGGGCAGCGGTTCTAGCTTTCCTCTCAGATATTTTTCAATAACTTTATCTGACTCATCTAGCATCTCCTGAATTAGCTTCCGGATTCTCCCCCTAGCCTCCTCAGGCAGCACTAGTTCGTCAAGTCCGTAGGAAAACCCTCGTTCCGTAATGAACTTACGTAGCATGTTACAGAGCGCAGTCAGGAACCACTTAGCGAAGTCGCTACCATACTCCTTTACAAGATGGTGGTATAGTGTGTCCGCTCTCTCTGCTCCAATGGAATTTCGGTCGATTACACCGCAAAGAAGCTGACCTTGCTTTACAACAACATAGGCATCATATGGGCACTTCTCTTTGAGGCATTGCCGGCACTTACGGCAAATGCTAGCTTTACCGACGTAGTTGAAGTCCTTAGGTAGCAACATGCTGAAAACTTGCTTACCAGTCCAGAGAGGCTTAGGCTCTTTCTTAACAGGTTCCGGAAGTGGGATGGCTAAGCCTGCTGCTGCAAGTAGGTTGCAAACGGTCGCTTTGTCTAAGTAGGTGTTGCGATGAGTAAGTAGATAGGCGGCTGTAACGAAGTCGATCTTACTACCGATGATAGCGCCACCATAGCGCGGGGATAATATATGGTGCTTTACAGCAAGAAGTAATTCTGTCTCCGCTCGCGCTTCTTCACCTTGAGAAACATGAACATTCATCTCATCTCCATCGAAGTCGGCATTGTAAGGTGGACAGACAACTAGGTGTAAGCGGAAGGTTCTTCCTGGAAGAACACGTACGCGGTGTGCCATGATAGAGATACGGTGTAGAGTTGGTTGTCGGTTAAACAGAACGTAGTCGCCGTCTCGCAGATACCTTTCTACGATATAACCGGGAGCAAGCTCCTCTGCTATCTTGCAGCGATCGACATACTCTAATTTGATACGTTGACCACCAGGGCGTATGATGTAGAGTGCGCCTCGAGGGTCTTCGGGTCCTCTCATCACCATCTCCTTTAGCTGTTCAATATTCCACTCGGTCACTTTTTCAGGTATTGTTAGCTTACGAGCAACCACCTCGGGTATGCCGACCTCATCGATTTCTAGAGAGGGATCCGGAGAGATTACGCTACGTGCAGAGAAGTTAACTCGTTTTCCGGTCAGGTTTCCTCGGAACCTACCTTCCTTACCCTTTAACCGCTGGGCTAGCGTTTTTAGCTCTCTTCCGGACCTGTGTCTAGCAGGGGGGAGGCCGCTTATCTCGTTGTCGAAGTAAACAGAAACGTGGTATTGAAGAAGCTCTCTCTGATCGAGCACACATATAGGTGGTGCTCCACTTTGTTTGTGCTCCCGTAGACGTTCGTTAACCTTTACAATGTCAACCAGCTTATGTGTAAGATCGTCCTCGGCGCGGATTCCTGTTTCGAGTGTAATGGAAGGTCTAACGTAAATGGGCGGTACAGGGAGCATGGTAAGAACCATCCACTCGGGTCGGCAGCTCTCTGGAGCATCCATACCAAGTAGACGACAGTCTTCGTTCGGGATTTTCTGTAGCATTTCTCGGATTTGGAAGGGCGCTAGTCGTATTCGGACACCACGTTCATCGATTATGTAGAAGTTGGTCGGTTTTTCATACTCAATCTGTAGCTGGCTGGCTCCGCAGCGTGGACAGGTCTTTCGCTTTCGAGCAGTTAGAGCAACCTCGTCGTATATAGAGCGGGGAACCCGCTCACCAAACTGCTTTGCTCGCTCAATACGCTCCATGAACTTCTGAATCTCCTCATCCGTTAGAAGAATCCGTCCACAGCTCTGACATGTACAGCGTAACAATGTGAGAATGTACTTTGCGAATGCATAGTGTACCACTGGCTCTGCGAGTTCAATAACTCCGAAATGACCCGGGCAGTAGGGGGCCACATTGCCGCAGGTAGAGCAAGTCTGACCCGGTTCGAGAGTTCCTAGGCGTGGATCCATTACACCAAACGGGATGGGACTACCGTCTTCGTCGTAGGTTTCGGTGCTTCGGATCTTAACAACAGCTAGCTTCTGCATTAGGCTGGGTGACATCATCTGGAATTTTATCGCGGCGATGCGTTTGCTCGGGTATTGTTCGAAAAAGCTCATGTTTACCCGTAGCCTTTGAGTATGAGTTTTGGATATATACAGAGGCTCATGAGTTCCTGTAACAGTAGTTTGAAGGCGTATGATACGGTAACTGTAGCAACAACCGCTTTATCTTTGCATATAGGGCATATAGCGCGTTGCTGCTTTACGTCAAACCAAGCTATGCTTCCACAGTTCTCACAAACAAGAATTCGAGTCCTATCAGATTCGTCAAGCATTCGATCTTTTAGTGTGAAAGCAGCCCCATGACCTATGAGCGCATCGCGCTCCATTTCTCCAAAACGGAGGCCTCCGCCGCGGGCACGTCCTTGAGTAGGCTGACGTGTAAGCATCTGAACCTGTCCACGGGCACGTGCGTGTATTTTGTCAGCAACCATGTGGTGCAGTTTTTGATAGTATACAATCCCTATGAATATCTCCACTTCATATCGCTTTCCGGTTCTACCATCATACATTACTTCTCGACCATTGGGCTGAAAGCCCATCCTGATTAGTTCCTGGCGCAGCTCCTCGTAGGTAACAGGGTGCTTGCAAACTCGGTCGGTCATGCACTTGCCAGCCATTGATTCGTAGAACTGACCTACTGTCATACGTGAGGGGAAGGCGTGTGGATTGATAATGAGGTCCGGGACGATTCCACTTTCGGTGAACGGCATGTCTTCCTGTGGATAGATCATTCCGATTACTCCCTTCTGACCATGGCGGCTAGCAAACTTGTCCCCGATCTCGGGTATTCGATGATCACGGATCCGTACCTTTACGATCCGATTACCATGAATCGATTCGGTTATCCAAACGCGATCTACAACTCCCTTCTCAGCGGGTCGCATAGCAACAGAAGAATCTCTTCTGATCATTTGCTGTAGACCGAAGCGACGAATTTCTTCGAAGAAGCGCGGTGGACTAGTCTTGCCGATGATCACATCCCCGCCCGATGCTTCAGCCTCGACGTATGCAATACCATCCTCTTCAATAAGACGGTATGCTTGCTCACCACGATAACCGCGAAGGTTTTCAGGAGTAGGTTTTTCGATCTCGTCTCGCTGCCCTCCAACGTGGTGGCGACACTCTGCTTCGTATAACCGGTAGAAGAACGAACGTGCAAGACCGCGGTCGATTGCGGACTTGTTTATAATAACAGCATCTTCCATATTATACGCTTCAAAGGGTAGTACTGCTACTACAAAGTTCTGTCCACAGGGGTATTCATCATACCGCAGTACTCTGGTTCCAAAAGTTTCTACGATCGGCTTCTGAGGATAGGTTAACAGATGCGCACGCGACTCAGGACGTATGAAGATATCTATTGAGGGGATGCCTATAGACTGCTTCGCCATCGCAGCTTCTTGAGAGTTGCGAGGAGACTGGTTGTGATTGATGTAGGGGATTAACGATGCACAAGCACCGAGGAAGGCATCATGTAGAATTTCAAGGTGTGTATGTTCTGGAGTTAGTTGCTCGTAGGTGAGGGCTACGTACGCGTTCTCCTCTTCACCAGCATCTAGGTACTCTATAATACCTGCTTCAATAAGATCATCTATTGTTAACTCCCTAGACTTTAGTTTTTCAACATGTTCTTTAGTGAGCTTTGGCTTTCCATTCTCAACAACGACAAGGGGGCGACGAACGCGACCAGGATCTGTCCAAATATACGCTTCATAGCAAGGAGTTCCATCAGCCAGCTTGTTACCCTGAAGAACCGCTACGTTTACCTGATGATTGATCCTTCCCTGCCTACGCAGGCTTTTGACATACTCAGCCAGTTTGAATGCATTTCTAACATAGCCTAGGAATTCACCATTAAGGAACACTTTGTGAAAGCTGATGCGAATGTTTCGTAGTAGCGCATCGACATGAGGTCGTTCTCCCTCTGATGCTGTCTCAAACCAAATGCGCAGTTTATCTACGGGGATTATTCGAATGTCGTCCTTTGGTAAGCCCTCTAGTTCTTGCCAGCGTTCAATCTGCCGTAGAATGCGCCTGATCTCCCGATCATCGGCCCCCCATGTTATCTCTGCGCACAGAGCTAGGTGCTTAATGAGACCACAGTTAGTCCCCTCAGGTGTTTCGAAGGGACAGAGACGACCAAAGTGAGTAGGGTGAAGGTCTCGTGCTTCAAAGTGAGGTTGCATTCTACTCATGGGGGATTGTATGCGGCGGAGATGGCTGATCGTAGCAATGCGGTTGTTCCGATCAAGTACCTGGGTAACGCCAACGCGCCCACGACCCCAGTTGCCAGTAGCCATTGCTGTACGTATACGTTCTGTGAGGAATGTTGCACGGAAGGCGAGTTCTACCCTACTTTCGGGACGTCTCTTTAGGGTAGTCTTCTCTAACTGGTACTTTACGTCCCTTACTAGACGATTCAAAAGACCCCGAAGAAGCTCAGCAAGCAGATCCCCAGCGAGGCGTATTCTCTTGTTTGCGTAATGGTCTTTATCATCAGGATTCCTTCGACCAGCGCGAAGATATAGAAGACGAGACGCCATTTCCGCGAGAAAGTAAGCTTTCTTTAGCCGATCAGAAGGTTTGGTTCCCAGATGCGGTAGTAGATTGTTGTCGAGGAGGTTTTGAGCGCGCGCCACACGATATTCACGTGCATGACCAGGCGCTACACGGTTGCCTATGTACTCTATTGCTGCTTGAACGGTTGGTATTTCCTTGAGTTCAGCAAGTCCTGGAAGAATCTCGATTCGAAGATCGCCTTCGACGGTAATAGCGTCGGCGATTTCCTTATCGGTTTTCATCCCTAATGCTCTAAGAACAACAAAGAGGGGTAGCTCGGGTATCGCTCCAGGTATTGTTACGGTAAATTGCCCCCCGCGTTTTAGCCGAACCTCGTTACGAACACGAGTTCCTAAAACGCAGGAGAAGACCTTAGCTACGTAGTCGCCACCGGTCCCTCGTTTAGGCTTCTCAATGAGTATCGTGTTAGGAGCAAGCTCTTCGAAGGCCATGATAACTCGCTCAGAACCATTAATGATAAAGTACCCTCCTGGATCATTTGGGTCTTCTCTTAATGCAAGAAGTTGGTCTCGATCGAGTCCATGAAGATTGCAGTAACGAGATTTGACCATAATTGGTAGATCGCATACGTAAAGACGTTCGTGAGTGAATGTGAGTTCTCGTTGTCCACGAATCTCGTACTCCTCTACTACATCAACGTACACACGACCTGTGTAGGAGATGTTCCTGATACGTGCCTCATATGGATATAGCAAGCGCTCTCGCCGCTGCTGCCCATAGTGGTCCTCGCTGATCTTCGGCTTCTCTACAAATACGCGTTCAAAGACTAAGCGGTAGGGGTGAGGATCGGCTTGAATCTCAATTGGACTGATCGCCTTGAATAAGCGAGGAAGCTCGATATCTACAAATCGCTCAAAGGAGCGGATATGGTGTTGCGTGAGACCTCCTCGTTCAACGATCTTACTAGCAAGGAACTCTAGATCCTCACGGCTTAACCAACCAGATTCCTCTTTTTCGCTCATTCTACTACAATACGATAAAATACTGCAATACCAGCGGTTGGGCTCTTACGTACTATCCTGATTAAGTCACCGGGCCTTGCTCCGAGAGCACGCACTGCAGGATCAGAGGCGCGTATTTTAGGGAATTTATCTGGAGTAGCGTGATACTTCTTGAATATCTCCTCCCTTTCCTCGGGAGGGACAATTTCGTGTTTAGGAACTAGCTCATGATCGAATAGGTTGAAGGGTAATCCCCCGCCCCTCCGCCGACCAGAAGCCCGTCTACTCACAATACACCACCGCTGTCGCGGCGCAGAACCATTATAATAAGTTTTACTACAACACCTTCAGGGAGGACCCGCAAACCTTAACAGAGCGATTAGGTAACGTAGCCAGAAGGGCCCGTAGCTCAGTCAGGACAGAGCGCCGGGCTTTTAACCCGGAGGCCGCGGGTTCGAATCCCGCCGGGCCCGCTAATGATTAAGCTTGTTACATATGCTCTACGAGAAGTGTGTTAATGGCGCCCCGGCCGGGATTCGAACCCGGGTCCGGCGGGCGACAGCCGCCGATGCTAGACCGGACTACACCACCGGGGCTTCTTCTCCAGGTAGGCTCTAGGAGGCTGCTTATGAGTTTTAGTGGCGGGCCCGCCGGGATTTGAACCCGGGACCTTCGGCTTAGGAGGCCGACGCCCTATCCAGGCTGGGCTACGGGCCCAACCAGTCTATAAGGCGAGGCTTTGCAATAGATAACCTTGTCTCGCTATGAACGGCTAGGATGGCTGAAAATCAACAACGACCTGGTAAACTCTAGGAGCAACCGTTCGTACTATCCTCGAATATAGAACCTTTCCGGAGGCTACGCTAAGCACAGTATCGATAGCTTTACGAAGAGCCTCTTTACGACCACCCTTTGGCACAAAAACATCAAGATAGCAGTGAACAATGCCTCCAGACGTAACGTATTGAGCTGCTATAGGAAGATCCTGTAGTACACGTGTAGGGAGGGGCATAAGGATTCTGTCTACCTTATCACCGATTCGATTCTGAAGAACCTCAACAGCGTCACCAAACCACGCAACTACACGATCATCGATCCTGTTTAACGTAATATTCTCTTTCATAAGCGATACAGCAACAGGATTTATATCAATACTGTGTATAACGAGAGGACTGGCATGCTTCGCAATCAGTATGGAAAACGTACCTACTCCCGCATACATGTTGACGATTCGTTCACGAATACTTTCCTCGAGATATCGTTTCCTTACCAGACGAACAACACGTTCTCTCTCACCTGATAAACGAGGTGTAAAGAAAACACGTGCGACATCTACTTTGAAAATACAGCTCCATTCCTTGTGCAAAGTGATGGTACGTCTTTCACCAGCTACCCACTCGAAGGATCTGAGACGCCAATCGCCGGAGGTTGAGGAGGCTTGTCGTAGAACTACGCGTACTGAGGGTAATAGTTGAAGAAGTGCAGCGCCTAGTTGTGAAGCGTATTTCTCGTAACCGTGTTTTATCTTAATAATAGCTATATCACCTATTATTTCAATTGTGTTTCCCATCGCTGGAACGTACTTGCCGAAAACCATCTGCACAACACGGCGTGCTAAACGCCTCTTACTCATCAGAAGATCGCTATAATTCCCGTGCTTGTGAATGCTTGACGCTATTCGCATCAAATCGTTCAGCTTCGTAATACACAACGCTTCCACGGCTATCCACTAATGCAAGAAGGAGCTTACAGGCGTTTAAAGAAGCCTCTCGAACATGCGAGATGAGTTCCTGTGATTCTATAGAGGAACCCTCCCTTAGGGGGATCACCATAAAGCGCTCGCCTGATTTACTTACCAGAAAGCGAACTAGCTTTGATTTCTCACTAAGTACGGTAACACGACAGTGTCTTTTGAGTAGGTCTATGTAGACGATGAGTTCAGTTGCTACATCATCGTGATTTGCTAACAGATCGAGCCACTCTAACAGGCGGTCATTTTGGGTAGCAACCGCCTTCCTAGACCATAGCAGATACGCGAGTTCGAGTACATCAAGTTCTACTACACCGTTTTTCGACTCACCAATACCCAGCTGCTTCAGCTTACGGGACATATTCGGAGAACAAACTACTACAAAATGTCTGCCAGACCTCTTTACGATGCGAAGCATCTCCGGCACTATACGCTATTATCTGAGCAGTATATTTGCGAGATGGTTGAAGAGATGCGAAAGAAGCTCTCGTGCTGGCTGAGGGAGTGTAAACACCTCTGTTTGGTAGCAGTTGGGAACCCGGATCGAGGAGACGATGGCTTTGGAGTAGCGTTGGGCAGTAGTTTACAGCGCGAGCTCGCTTCTACAGATCAGGTAACCGTGATACAGGCCCATGCAGCACCTGAGAATGTGATAGGTTTGATAAAGAGAGTCCGTCCATCCCACACTATCATACTAGACGCTGTTGATGCGGAAGCACCACCAGGCACTTTACTTCTCATAGACCCTAAGTCCTGCAGCGAGTCAAAGCTACCCTCAACTCATACGATTCCGATTACCACAATCGCCCGATACATTGAGAGGGAAGTAGGCACACAGGTGCTCATACTTGGTGTTCAACCTGCTGATACTACATGGGGATCGCGCATGTCAGCACCTGTACAGAAAGCGCTATCGATGGTGTTGAGAATGCTGCTTGATGTCATACGTCATACGGTGGGAGGAGGGAGTTCTGATAGTACTGGATCAGAGGGCACTTCCACAGGAGGAGCGGTGGGTTCGATGTAGAACTGCAAAGGAGGTACTGGAGCTCATTAGAACGCTCGGGATTCGAGGCGCTCCTCTAATAGGGATTGCAACAGGATATGCGTTTGCTCTTGAAGCATACAACTTCAGTGGCGAAGATGTGAATGCTCTTAGAACACACTTGGTGAAGCTTATCGAGGCTTTCGAACATCACTCGAGACCGACAGCGTACAATCTTTTCAGGACCTTAGACCGATTGAAGTCGATCATAAGCAAGAGGTTTGAGGATGTTGAAGAACTTCGCACTAAGGTAATACGATTGGCGGAGCAGATTTACAGAGAAGAGATCGAAGCCTGTAGGAAGATAGGAGATTACGGCGCTGAGCTTCTTCCAGAAAAGTGTACGGTTCTAACTCACTGCAATGCTGGAGAGCTTGCAACAGGCATGTATGGTACGGCGTTAGCAGTAATCTATCGTGCAGTTGAGCAGGGAAAGGAAATTCGCGTTATTGCGACTGAAACCAGGCCTCTACTTCAAGGAGCGCGACTTACGTGCTATGAATTAAGAAAACACGGTATTCCTGTGACGCTCATTGTAGACTCAGCGATAGCACACATTATGGAGAGGCATAAAGTGGATTGCGTTATAGTGGGTGCGGATAGGATAACGAAAGACAGCTTTGTTGCAAACAAGATAGGGACCCGAACAATAGCAATTGCGGCTCGCTTTCACGAAGTACCCTTTTACGTCGCTGCACCAATTTCAACCGTAGATCCGTATCGGACTGCAGCAGAGTTTGAAATCGAATATCGTTCACCAGAGGAGGTCGTATTATTCGGAGGAAAGCGTACTGCGCCTACGGACATATCTGTGCTTAACCCAGCATTTGATGTAACACCACCAGACCTAATATCTGGTATAATAACGGATCATGGTGTATACGAGCCGCCTTTTAGAGAGCTAATAGAGCTGGCAAAACAGCTAGCGAGAAGTCAATAGAACCTCGTATGGAATACCGTATTTGTCCAGCAAGGTCAATGAGGACTGGCTAGAAACCACGGCAAAGACGCTAGCTACCGAAGCTTCACAGCGCTTCGTCAGAAGATCCAAAATTGCCCTGAGCTTCGGCTTCGGGGGGAGTGTAATCTCTACAAGAAACAGGCTATCGCGCCTATCAACAAGACCGCGGCGCAAGTAAAGAGAGCAAACGTGACCAGGGCCTAGCGTGTAATCCATTACGAGATAAGGGGCAGATACACTATACTTTGATTCACTTATGAGGACAAGCCCCCAACGTTCTTCAGCAGCTACGATTGCGGCAAGTGGAGTACTAAGTCCAGAAGAGGCGACTACCTTCGTTATTCGCTTTCCACCTGCAGCTTCAACAGCATAGAGCGCGATACGCTTTAGCGTATTTGGTTTGTGAAGAAGAATAGACACATCTAAGTCAGATAGAGTATGCAGCCCCTCCTCGTCTAGAGAGGGAATAGGTAGTTGCTCTGGAGGACCGAGAATTAACCGCTTTACATCTCGTATAAGTCGCTTTTTTCGCGCAAAAAGTCGAATTATCTGTTCAGCTCGCTGAGGGGAAGGAAGACAATGCCCGTGAACATATCGGCTGACTTCCGCGGGACTTAGATTCAGCATTCTCGCGATTTCTTGGTTTTGATATCCTGTTTCCCGAAGGCTTCTCAGAAGCTCAACTGCCCTCAGCCGCTTTGTTATATCTCTCGTGCGATCTACCACCTCAACTTTAAGAGGCTGCTCTTTTAGCTCATATGCAGGGCCCGTGGCCTAGCCTGGATAAGGCGTCGGCCTGCGGAGCCGGAGATCCCGGGTTCAAATCCCGGCGGGCCCGCCACTACCGATGATAGACCTTGACTCCATCTAGAGTACCTACGTACAGAGAGTGTGCTATGTTGCAGAACAAACCACATTCCAATACGCCGGGTATCTGTAGAAGTTTAGTTTCGAGAGATTCAGGGTCACGAATATCTCCAAAGTCTACGTCAATAATCACGTTCCCGCTATCAGTGACAACAGGTCCGACCTTTCCAGCGGGAGCAATGCGTAGAGTAGGACGTCCACCCAGCTCGCGCACTTTTCGCATCACGAAGGAAATAGCGGAGGGAAGCACTTCGAGAGGTACTGGTTTGTTCAATATATCGGTAAGTTTCTCTTCCTCAACGACAAAAATTGTTTTGTTAGACATACTATCCACAATTTTCTCCATGAGGAGAGCAGCGCCACCTCCCTTGATTGCTTGAAGATGCAAGTTAACCTGATCAGCGCCGTCAATGGCGATATCTACAGCGTCTACTTGCCAAGGATCCCTGTACGGTATCCCATGCTTACTTAACAGCAATTTTATCTGATAAGATGTTGGGACAGCTACGATATTTTGGACGGTTCCTCTCCTGATTTCATACGCTAACAATTCTACGAATAAGGCCATTGTACTACCACTACCTATACCTAAGATTACATTATCTTGTATTTCAGAAGTGAGGAGCTGCCTCAGGGCTTTTTCTCGCTTCAGCCTTCTAGTTTCATCCAATTTAGGACTCTTCGGCGCCCTCAACTTCCTCTTCGATCTGCTCAAGTAGTTCATATAATTGCTCCAATCGGTGTGCAATGTGGTCAAGTTGATCAGAGGGCTTTTTCCGAGCCCGTGGAGGCTTGCGCGCTGGCGCGCTTACCGTAGCCTTCTGGGGGGTGGGCGGCTCGAGGTCTACCTGAACATACTGTGATAGCTTGCGAACTGCCTCTTCGTAGCGGCGCTTGGCTTCGTAAGCATCGATTATAGCCTGATGTCTATCGAGTTCCTTCTTCCAGCGTTCGATGAACCCAAGTAACTTACTACTGATAATAGGAGCGATATCAGAAGGTATTTCAGATTCCTTTCCGCGGCTACAGGTAACGTCCAGGAGAGCTCTTTGGTACAGCTTAATCCAAAACTCAGCCTCCGCTTTCCGCTTTTTTGCTTGCACGTAATCAGTTTCTGAAATAGGATGAGGTGGTGCGGGAAGAGAGCTTGAAGACGGAGAGGATGGTTTTGCTGTACTCTCCGCCTTTTCTTTACGCCGTTTTTTCCAAAATGGCACAAGGGAATACGCACAGTACTTCTTAGAGCTTTGAGAGGTGGAGCCCCGGGCGGGATTTGAACCCGCGACCTGCGGCTTACAAGGCCGCCGCTCTGCCGCTGAGCTACCGGGGCTTCTCCTCGCAACCCCAACGCAGCTTATTGAACCTTCTGTTTAGGTAGATTTATTAATCAAGTATACGAGTAGGATTCGCGAGCCGGGGTAGCTCAGCCTGGTTGGAGCGCCCGTCCGGGTCCTGGGGCGAGACTCATAATCGGGAGGTCGCGGGTTCAAATCCCGCCCCCGGCACTATTGGAGAAAGTATAAACTGAAGCGATGAGAAGGGTCTTTGGAGTGCGGGGGTGGCAGAGCCGGGTCAAATGCGGCGGACTTAAGATCCGCTCCCCGCAGGGGGTTCGTGGGTTCAAATCCCACCCCCCGCACCACTACAAAACCAAAAAGAGCACAAAAATCCGCATATGGGCGCCCCGGTAGCTCAGACTGGTTAGAGCACCGGCTTGGTAAGCCGGGGGTCGCGGGTTCAAATCCCGCCCGGGGCTCCACCTCTCAAAGCTTATCAGGTTAGTTAAAATAGATAGCGTAGGGAAAGGGCCGGTCGTCTAGCTTGGACGAGGATGCCGGCCTTGGGCGCCGGTGATCCGGGGTTCGAATCCCCGCCGGCCCATTACAACAGATACGCCGAGACCTGGTTCTGAGGGAATGCTCCTTGTTCCGGGAGGTTTGATAGGAAGGGGCTTTGCTGTATGTTCTGATAGAAGCAGATCAGAGTCTAGATCAACGTGCGTGTACAGATTTGGTACCGTTGCGCAGAAATGAAGGCTGGCAGCGATCCCTATCTCTGATTCTCCAGTGCAGCCTACTAGTACAGGGATATCATATTCCTCAGCGAGTTTTGCGAGAGCAAGAGCGTAGAGAACACCTCCTACGCGACAGAGTTTGATATTGAGTACATCTAGAGCGTCTGCTTCAGCGAACCGTATCAGATCCCTGAGAGTTTGAATGTCTTCATCAAGCATTATCGGAATACCAGTAAGTCTACGGAGGGTTCGGAGTTCTTCTGGACGACCTATGATTAGAGGTTGTTCGCACAGCTCAACATCAAGCCGATGTAGGTGACGAAGAACGTAAAGTGCTTCTCTGAAGGACCAACCGCAGTTAGCGTCAACGGTTATTCGTACATCTCGCCCCACGGCTTCACGAACTGCTTTAACCCGCTCGATGTCCTTCTCGGGGTCTTTACCAACCTTTAGCTTGAGTACGCTAAACCCGCGAGCAATGTACTCCTGAGCCAGCCTCGCCATGTTTTCTGGAGAGTCAAGGCTTACGGTTATGTCTGTAGTAACAGAATCCCGACATCGACCTAGAAGCGTTGAAATAGGAACGCTCTTGCTTCTGGAAAACGCATCCAATAGCGCAGTTTCAACCGCAAAGAGCGCTGCGGGAGAAACACGATACTTTGCTACGATGTTCCTCAACAACAAACCCCAACGTTCTATATCGTTCTCTACGATTTCTTTTGTAACGTCTCTGACGAGTAGTTCGACGTCAGAAAGCGTTTCTCCTGTAACTCTCGTAAAGGGTGACGCTTCCCCCCAGCCTACTGTTCCATCATCGCAAACCACTGCGATGACAATGTTCTCTGCAACTTGCGTTGAGGCTTGACTTGTCGCAAACCGACGGGCGTAACGAAGCTTGATGCGATAAGCAAATACGTCCGTTATTTTCGTCACGAGCACAACAACAGGAGGCAATTTTAGCGTAGTGGTGGGCCGGCCCGGATTTGAACCGGGGACCTCGCGGGCCCGAGCCGCGAATCCTAGACCAGGCTAGACCACCGGCCCTCAGAACCGTCTCCCAGAAGGTTTTTACCTTTTCTAAAGACAGGGTCTTGAAGACTTTTAGGTAGAAGTTTCTTGAGCGAGCCTTGTCCCAAGAATATGCTAACGCCGATGTCTCCCACCTGGCAAATAGAATTGTCAAAGGAGATTTAGGACTGCATAAGCTGGATACGTTTGTTGAGGGAGACAAGAACAAGGGCGCGGCACTAAGACGAGCAGTTCTCGAGAAAATTACTGGAGTAAGACTCACACACATTTCACAAACTGTATTTGACTTCAACCAACTTTATGGGAGGAATATAGAGAATCCTATCGGAAGTGCGCATGTACCAATGGGTGTGGCAGGGCCGCTTCTCGTTAAAGGCGAGTATGCGAAAGGGTTGTTCTTTGTACCGCTCGCATGTTCTGAGGGTGCGCTTGTAGCCTCTGTAAACAGAGGATGCGCAGCCATTACTAGATCAGGAGGGGCTATAGTGCGCGTTCTCAGGAACGAGATGACGCGTGCTCCGCTCTTTCGAGTAAACTCCGTGGAGCAAGCGGTTGAGTTAGTACAGTGGGTTAGAGCTAACAGGAGATTGTTAGAGGAGGCAGTTGGCAAGGTAACACGCCACGGTCGCTTACTTGATGTAGAACCCTATATCGTTGGTAATAACGTGTTCCTCAGATTCAAGTTCTTTACAGGAGATGCAATGGGTATGAACATGGCTACCATAGCTTGTGATGAGATCCGAAAAGTGATCGAAGAGCATCTTCCCTTTGCACACTGCATCAGCCTTAGTGGAAATGTGTGTACAGACAAGAAGCCAGCGCATATCAACGCAATACGGGGGAGAGGGAAGACTGCAGTAGCGGAGGCAGTTGTGAATAAGGATGTTGTAAGTAAGGTTCTCAAAACAGAGCCCGAAGCAGTAGTTGAGGTTAATGTCAGGAAGAACTACGTAGGATCCGCTACCGCGGGGTCCATATCGTTCAACGCGCATTTTGCTAACATCATAGCGGCTATTTTCATAGCTACTGGTCAAGATGTAGCACAGGTTGTTGAATCGAGTATAGGATACACGTATGCAGAGGTTACAGAGGGTGGGGACCTTTACATATCCGTAACTCTTCCATCACTCGAAGTTGGTACGGTTGGTGGTGGCACATGGCTACCAACAGCTAGGGAAGCACTAGCGCTTATGGGCTGTGCTGGAGGGGGGGATCCGGTGGGGTCGAATGCACTGAAGTTTGCAGAAGTTGTAACAGCTGCCGTTCTCGCGGGAGAGCTATCCCTACTGGCAGCACTAGCTGCGCACCATTTAGCAGAGGCGCATAAAAAACTCGGGCGAAGAAAGCGCCATGGCTGAGATCGCAGAACGTCCGGATCGGGTGGCTGACGTTTTTGAAGCGTTACGCGACCCGATGCGTATACAGATTTTGACCCATCTAGATCGCGGTCCTAAGCGGTACAGCGATCTAATGCGCATACTCGGTCTCGACAAGGACAAGAGCAGCAACTTCGCTTACCACATTCGAGTTCTGCGTGGGCTTCGTATCATTGACAAAAAGGATGATGGGGCGTATCAGTTAACAGAGCTAGGGCGGTTTATTGTAGCAGTTATAAAGGACCTTCATGTAAGAGTAGAGTCGGATATACTATTCCAGCAGTTTCTCCTGAGCAGTAAATTAGCTCCAGTAACCTTCGATCTGTATGCGATGATAAGTGCTCTAACGAGGGAGACAGGTATTGATCAGAAGACAGCGCAGAACGTGTGTAGAGAGGTTCTCGAGATCATCAGAAAGGTAGACCCTGAGATTATAACAACTCCGTTGATACGAGAAATCACATGTGCGAAACTTTTCGAACACGGACTAGAGAGCTATCGTCACAGCTTTACAAGAGTAGGAGCACCGATGTACCTCGTTGGTCGCAAGGTTAGAAGGTTGAGAGACTACAATGCGCTGGAAGCAGCACTAAGCCGTCGAGTGCTAACTGAATATACCTTACTTGAACCGTACTCTAGCCAAGCGGGAGATCGCGCGATAGGTCTTACCAGAGACTTGTCGCATCTGTATCAGCATGGACTCCTTGATATAGAACCACTACACAAGTGGGTAGTTGGTCCAGCAGGTATCGTGGTCGATCTAGGCAGAGTGCTTGAGGAGACACAAACCGTGGAGAGAAGAGGGGTAAGGATCTATCCACCGCCTCACGAAGTGCATCGTCTCTCTGATTTTCTCGGGTTTGTAGCTGCGTTGATCGACGAGCTTAGCGCTTTCGGTATACACTACGTAACTCTCGAAGGCTTCGACCGTGCAGCAGCTAGCGTACCGGATGCTGAAGAGAAAGCTGACGAGCTGCTTCCGATATTCATCAGGCATCTTTCGAGCAAGTACGGTAAGAGACTAACTATGGTCTTAGATAGCATCTATACACCAGAGGAAAGTCCCTTGGATAGGCGGGCTAGAGCTTTTGCTACAAAGCTCGTGGCTACAGTAAGTGAGCTATTTGGATCTGGGGGGCTTAACGTACCGAGCGTAACAATTAGGGTAGGAGGGGAAGGATTACAAGCAGAAATTAGCGAAGTTGTGGGATCCTTCTTTCTTCCGACGCTCTTGTTCGACCCTAATAGGAAGATGACAGTAGCTGGTAGGGGGTACCTCGTTCCAGTTCCGGAAGAATCACCCATTCTATGGATTACAACGTTCATTTCAATCAATATGGCGCGTTGTGGGCTAGAGCCAGAGGCAGGGGATACTATTGAAGATGCAAAGGACTACATACGAGATACCGCAATACGTGGTTTAGATGCTGGTCTTAAGCAAAAGCTTCAGGTCCGTGACAAAGCGGTAAAGCGAAAGGTAGCTATTCGATTAGGTATGGATCCTGAAGCTTCTCAAACGGTAACACCTTTGGGAATGATAGGTCTTTACGAGGTCCTGAGCGCCCTACTTAATACCACCAATCCGGTTAGGATCATCAAGGAGGCTCCACGAGCTGCTCGGATCTTCATTCGCTCCTTCGGTAGGAGGTTCCTCTTAGGAGTGTCAAGAAGCGCAAAGGCTGCAGCACGCATGTACTATAGTGATTCTAAGGTCTACGGCAATGCAGCGATAAGAAGGAAACTGGGTGATGATGTAGTAGAGAGAGGGGCGTATACTGTTGGAAGCTTCATACCAGCAGAGCTCTCAATTCCTCTAAAAGATCGAGCGATGTGCGAATGGAGTGTTGTTAGACGTATGCCAAGCGCTAGCTTCTTTACCGTACCTACGCTACCTCGAGACGCAGAAGCTTGTGTCCGCATGGTGGAGAAAGTAATTCTTAACGAGTCTTCACCCTGCACACCATGGATCGCAGCAGTAGCAGTTCCAATATCCTATTGTAAGAACTGTAGTAAGAACTTCCTGGGTCGTATGCCACAGTGTCGTATCTGCAAGAGTGAAACAGCGACCTATGAGAGAGATATGTATTGGGTAGTTCCTGTTAACAAATCACCCATTAGAAAAATCTTCAAACGGCGAATCCGCTATCCCACAACTAAGTAGCGGTTTAGCTATCAGGAAGAAACCCGATTGTTACGACCGAGTGTCCTGATTGTGTATAACGATTTAGACATAAAACATCTTTTGAAAAGAGATGTGATAAGCGAGCGTTTATTGCGAAGAAAACAAAGCCTTATTAGCATCCCCCCAGCGAGAATCGCATGTACTCCTCTCAGGCTAGTAAACAGGCAGAGGAACCTCTCCCACGAGTAAGAACCTCTAGAAAGCGTATCGAGCCATACGATGAGTCGCGCATTGTAGCATCACTACAGCACGAGGCAGGACTGGACCCCGAGACTGCGCGTCGAATTGCGCAAAGCGTAACCAGGAGAATCCGCGCTATGAAACTAACCTTCGTATCTGCTCCCCTGATTAGAGAGATCGTAAACGTTGTACTACTTGAGGAGGGATTAGAGGATGCTCGTCGACGATATACGCGTGTCGGTATGCCAGTTTATGACGTAAACCAGCTGATAACATACGGCGACCGTGAGAATGCAAACCTCCAACATAATCCAGAAACAATTCACAAGCTTGTAGCAGATCGGGCCTTTGATGAATATGCACTCCTGATGTTACCACTTGACATAGCAGATGCGCATATGGAGGGTGCAATCCATATACATGATCTAGAGTACTTCTTTACGCGCCCCTTCTGCCAGGAACACGATGTACGCTTCTTCCTAAGAAGAGGGCTTGTAGTAGACGGCGTAGGTCTTCACACAGCAGTAGCAGGTCCTGCAAAACATCCAGAGGTAGCCTTTCTCCACGCAGCTAAATTCCTAGCCGCAGCCCAGACTAACTGGGCAGGAGGCCAAGGGTACGATTTCTTCAACATATGGATGGCGCCCTTTGTACAGGGGTTGAGTTATCGTGAGATCAAACAACTCGCACAGATGTTTGTATATGAGATGTCTCAGATGTATGTAGCTAGGGGAGGGCAAACGGTGTTCAGCTCAATTGCACTCGAAGCTACGGTTCCTCGCGTGTGCATGGATGTACCTGCAGTTCTACCAGGAGGAATCGTAAGAGAAAACGTAACTTACGCAGACTATGTAGATGAAGCTGAAGCACTTTTTGACGCATTTGTGGATGTATATCTGGAGGGAGATTATTCGGGGAAGCCGTTCAACTTCCCAAAGATGGAGGTAAAGCTGCGGAGAGAGTATCTGAACGGAAAGGAGGTTGAAGACCGATTGGCTCGTACAGCAGAAGTAGCTGCGCGATTTGGATCTCCTTACTACCTAAATCTGTGTCCTGCGTATATGCCAGACATTGTGAACTCGCAGTGCTGTCGTCTCTTCTTTACACCAGATAGCACTGAGCTAGAAGACTTTTACAACGGAAGACTGCGAATGGGCAGTATCCAGGTAGTTACTATCAACCTACCACAAGTAGCCTACCTAGCCCGTGGAGACGACGATCGTTTGTTTGAACTTCTGGAGGATCGAGCGAAACTCGCAAAGAAGGTGCTACTGATCAAGCGAGAGGTCATAAAACAGCGTATGCGAGAAGGAGCTCTTCCCTTCGCATGCATGGACTGCGACGGTGAACCTTACTTACGGGTTGATAAGCAAGTTTACAACATAGGGTTTGTAGGACTTAATGAGATGTTAGTTAAACATGTGGGATATGCGCTTCATGAAAGTAGAGAAGCGTGGTTCTTCGGTCTTAAGGTGATACACTTCCTCGTGAAAATTGCAGCAGAGTTCTCTAAAGAGACAGGGTTGCGATTTGGCGTGTTGCAAACACCTGCAGAATCTGCAGCACACCGACTAGCCTACATCGACCTACTGAAGTTTGGGAAGGACGTAGTTGTGGTTCAGGGAGATATTAAATCAGGTCAGGTTTACTACACCAACTCAAGTCATGTTCAGCCCAATGCAAACATACCGCTAGCTGAGCGCGCACGCATCGAGTCTAGTTTTCATCCACTAGTTCAAGGAGGAGCGATCTTCCACGTATGGCTAGGAGAGGCATATCCTGATCCAGAGGCTGTTTGGAAGATAACAAAGTGGCTTGCTAAGGACACACTAACATCCTACTTTGCGTTCACGAAGGACATCACTCTGTGTACAAAATGCGGTTTTGTAAGTGGGGGTCTTCTCTCGACGTGCCCCAACTGCCATGCCCCCGAGCAGTATCTGGAGTGGTTTAGCAGAATAACCGGATACTATCAACGGGTGAGGCGCTGGAACCCAGGTAAGTTAGCAGAGTTGAGAGATAGGCAAAGATACGGTATGCGCGCGTATTAGCAATGTGTGGAATTACTAATCCTCAGCAGCGCGTTTCAATTACCTTCTTCGAAAAGGAGTTTTGCCCGCAGTGTGGACCAGCGAAGCAGGTGCTTCTTGACGTGATAAAACAGCTGGATGCGATATCTGTCGAAGTTGAATTTGTTAACGCGGACACTGAGGAAGGTATGCTAAGAGCATTGATGCATATGATAGATGCAACTCCGGGTATAGTTGTGAACGGGTTAACAATTGTACGAGGGGAAGTACCTACACCGGGCATGTTGCTTGAAGCAATAAAGCGAGCAGCGCTACTGCAGAGCGCCGAGTACCAGCGCCAGTAGAGCCATCCTTACGATTACTCCGTAATGGGCTTGTCTAAAGTAAGCAGCACCGGGTAGTGTATCAACATCTATTGAAAGCTCATCCACACGAGGGAGGGGGTGGAGAATTAGCAGGTCATCTTTGGCTTCTTTGAGAGTATCACGATTTACGAAGTACGTTCCACGGACGCGTTCGTATTCGCTGGGATCGGGAAAGCGCTCCTTCTGTACCCTGGTTATGTATAGGACATCAAGTTGGGGAAGCACTTCCTGGAGTCTGCGGTGAAGTTGAACAGCAACTTTGTTTCGAATCTCTTCGAGGAGAGCGGGGCGGGGGTCAAGGAAGGGAACAGGAGATACCAAGTGTACATCTACCTTGAAATTAGCAAGAGCTAACAAAAGCGAGTTTACAGTACGTGCGTATCGTAAATCACCCATAACACCTACGCACAATCCGTCAATAGCACCCTTCTCCTTATAGATAGTATAGAGGTCCAGTAGCGCTTGAGTAGGGTGCTCTTGGCGTCCTGATCCGGCGTTTATTACTGGGTGTTGCGCGTACTCCGCAGCAAGTCGTGCAGCGCCCTCATTTGGATGCCTGATGACAAGCACGTCCGCATATCCATCAAGTACTCGAACCGTGTCAATCAGGGTTTCACCCTTTTGAACAGAACTCATGTAGGGTTCGGCGAATCCAATTACTGCACCACCAAGGCGCTTCATTGCAACCTCGAAGCTTATGCGGGTTCGGGTACTGGGTTCGAAAAACAGTAGTGCGAGGATCTTTCCCTCTAGCAATCTGGAGTATTTCTCCCTATCGTAAAGCTCAAGCATGAGATCTGAGGCTTTGAATACCGCCTCGATGTCTTCTCTTGTAAAGTCCCTAATGGACACGATATCAGAGCCTACGAACCTTTCGAACACGTGCGGGGATATCACTGCTCTTATTAGCGGTAGGGGTTACGCCGCTTGCTTGGGTAGCCGCCTTAAATCAGGGCTATTGGTGAGCCCGATAAAAAACGGCGTTGTTATTGATCATATTCCAGCAGGACGAGCGCTCGTCGTTCTCAAGATACTAGGTCTTACCGGTAGAGAGGGGTTAACTATTACCATAGCTATGAACGTAGAGAGCCGCAAAATGGGGAGAAAGGACATCGTTAAAATAGCCAATAGAGAGCTTAAGCCTGAGGAGGTGGATAAAATCGCGCTTATTGCTCCAAATGCGACACTAAACATTATTCGAAACTATGAGGTTGTTGAAAAACACAGGGTAAAACCTCCTGCGCTCATCCGCGGCATCTTGCGTTGCCCTAACCCAACGTGCGTTACTAACACACGTGAGCCTGTGGAACCTGTTTTTGTTCTCGTACGTGAGACACCTGTGCGACTCCGGTGTAGCTACTGTGACGAGGTTATCGAAATGGACAATATAGTAAAACAGCTGGCAGAGGGAGGGGCGTGATGGACGAGGTCCTTACGAAGATATTAGAGGTGGAGCAGCAAGGTGACGATCAGCTCAAAAAAGCAGCAAGAGAACTCCAGGTAATTAAGCGGCGGTATATCGTTGAGGCTTTTGAAGAGGCTAAACGAAAGCGAGAGCAGCTTATCAAAGAGGCTAGGAGGAGAGCGGAGGAGATCGTGCAGAAAGCGAGGGAAGAAGCTAGAAGGATTCAGGAGGAAGGATTGAAGCAAGTGGAGGTGGAGGTTCAGCAGCTTCGTAAAAGGTTCGAAGAGATTCGGGATGAAGCAATAATGCTAATTGTTAAGGAGCTGTTATCAATATGAGCGAAGATCGTATTCTAGAGTATGTTAAGAAGTGGTATGAGAATCAGCGTGCTAAACAGGAGGAGGATGCAAAGCGTGCGGCGGAAAACGAAGCTCGTATCCGAACACAGCGTATCATAGCTGAAGCAGAGCAAGAGGCTACGCACATAATCGAAGAGGCGCAGCGGGAGGCCAAGCGCCTTATACGTACCGCTCAGGCAGAGGTTGCAAAGACACGCAGCTACAGACTGCTTGAAGAGAAAGGAGCATTTTGCAAGCAGGTAATCGATGCAGCACTTCAACACATTGCAAAGTTGGCAGAGGCGAGGGATCGAAACTACGTACACTTTCTTGAACGAAGTATTGCGCAAGCGGCGATAGAGTTAGGAGGAGGGCATTTAGTGCTCTATCTTAATGAACGCGATCATGGTATCCACATAGAGCTATCGAAGATTTCAGAAGAGGTATCAAAAATAACGAAGACCGAAACAAAAATAGCGAAGGGTAGGAAGACTATAGATACAGTAGGGGGGTTCGTACTTAAGCGCGCGGATGGAAGCGGTGATGCGGATTATCGTCTGGAATCGTTGGTCGAGGCTAGACGTGAGGAAATTTATAGAAAAATCTTGGAATTGACGCGTAGAAAGTGAAGAAAATAATAGTACTTACTAGAGAGAAACATGTAAATTTCTTTAGACTTGTTGGCATATCGGAAGTCCATGCCGTTAGAAGCCCTATGGACGCCATTAGAACGTTTAGAAAAACCGTAGAGAGGGAGGATGTATCTTTACTTATAGTAACCGAGGATGTTGCAGAATGGATCGCAAATGAGATAAAAAAGTGGGTTAGTGAGCAACGAAAGGCACCGTATCCGCTGATTATCCCAGAGCCGCCCTTCTTACGCGAGAAGCTTGAACAGATCGATCCAATAGTAGAAGCTATTTTCGAAAAAACAGGTTATAGAATTAAATTATAGCTCCGATATCGCTTCCCGTATTTTCTCCATAGCTTGCTGTATCTTCTCATACGAGGTGGCGTAGGACATGCGCAAGTGATAAATGCCTACCTCTCCGAAAAAGTTACCGCCGACCGTTACTACGTGCGTTTTGTAGAAGATGTAATCCATGAGTTTTTCAGCAGGAGCTGATGGCGGCTTTTCGTACTTCTTTAAGAAGTCATCTAAAACTGATTCCTTTCCACGTATGACTTCTCTAAAGTTTGGGAATATGTAGAAGGCACCCTTAGGTTTAACGACTTTAACGCCGTTTATTTTACAGAGTTCGTTGTAAATCAGCTGACGACGTCTATCGTATTCCTTTACCATACGTTGTATGGGGTCCTGGGGTCCTTGTAGTGCGGCAAGCGCTGCTTTTTGAGCCACAGCAGGGGCGCATATTGCCATATACTGATGGATTTTGAGCACCTCTTGCATTAGCTTACGATCGCACGCGAGGAACCCTATTCGCCATCCGGTCATCGCATAGGCTTTAGAGAAGCCGTTAACAAGAAAGGTTCGTTCCTTCATCCCTGGTACGGCAGCTATTGAGAAGTGGCGTGCGTCATCGTATATTATCTTCTCGTAGATCTCATCGGATATAACGAATAAGTCATGTCTCTTGGCAAGTTCTGCAAGACCCTCTATAGTTTCGCGCGTGTATACCGCACCAGTCGGATTTGAAGGTGAAAGAACAATCATCGCTTTTGTTCGATTTGTTATCCGCTTCTCAACCTCTTCTAGTTCAGGATTCCATTCCTTTTCCTCACTTAGTGGAACATACACAGGATTTGCACCAAAGAGACGGACTAGGGGTTCGTATGCTATGTAGAAGGGGTCCAGGAGGAGCACTTCGTCTCCTTCATCAAGTATAGCAGCTAGTGCGATAAAGAGTGCTTCGCTGCTTCCTAGAGTGACTAGGATCTCGTCCTTGGGATCGTAATAGCAATCGTTTTCTTTTTCAAGTTTTTCAGATATAGCTTGACACAGCTCGGGGAAGCCGAAGTTTGACGTATAATGGGTATAACCTTCTTGCAGCGCGCGTATGCCCGCCTCTATGACATGATCGGGAGTTGTAAAATCGGGTTCTCCAGCTCCCAAACTTATTGCATCAGGGAACATTCGCGCCATATCAAAGAACTTGCGAATCCCCGATGGGCTTATTGGTTGAAGGCGTTTGGATATGCGAGGCATCATGCGAGCATATCCACGCCTTATTAAGGCTAATCAGACAGATAGCTTATGAAAACGTAGGAGTAGGCGCGGGTGCGACGTGGTCGTATCATAAGGGTGTCAGGTCCTCTGGTGGTAGCTGAACTAGAGGGAGCACGTATGTACGAAGTGGTCAGGGTTGGAGAAGAGGGGTTGATCGGAGAAGTCATCGCGGTTACTGGTAAGAAAGCGGCTATTCAGGTATACGAGGAAACCACAGGTCTTAGACCTGGGGAGCCTGTGTCTGGAACTGGCGAGCCTCTATCAGTTGAACTCGGTCCTGGTCTCATCGGTAGGATCTACGACGGTGTCCAGAGACCCCTACCCGAAATAGCGTTGAAATCTGGTCCCTTTGTAACACGTGGTGTTTCAGCGCCCGCACTAGATCGTAAGAAGAGATGGCACTTTGCTCCTCGTATTAAGAAAGGAGACAAGGTTGTGGGGGGAGACATATTGGGAGTCGTCCAAGAGACTCCTGTGGTAGAGACTAAGATACTTGTCCCGCCCAATGTTAAAGGAATTGTTGAAGACGTAGTTGCAGAAGGCGATTACTGCGTTGAAGACATCATTTGCGTTCTCAGACATAACGACCAGAAGATAGAACTTAAGATGTACCATCGCTGGCCGGTACGAATACCGAGACCCTACAAGAGAAAACTGCCTCCTGTTGAACCCCTTATTACAGGACAGCGTATTATCGACTTCCTCTTCCCGATAAGTAAGGGAGGAGTTGCAGCTATTCCTGGAGGCTTCGGCACAGGCAAGACTGTGATGCAACACCAGCTTGCGAAGTGGTCGGATGCCGATATTGTGGTTTACGTAGGATGTGGAGAACGAGGAAACGAGATGGCGGAGGTTTTGGAAAGCTTTCCGGAGCTTAAGGATCCGAGAACGGGTCAGCCGCTGATGAGTAGGACAGTTCTCATTGCAAATACGTCAAATATGCCAATTGCTGCTCGGGAGGCTAGCGTGTACACGGGCGTTACTATAGCCGAGTTCTTCAGGGATATGGGGTACAATGTTGCTTTGATGGCTGACTCTACGTCTCGATGGGCGGAGGCCATGCGAGAAATGTCTGGGCGGCTTGAGGAAATGCCTGGAGAGGAGGGATTTCCCGCTTATCTCGCGTCACGTATTGCAGAGTTCTATGAACGAGCAGGTCGAGTTGAAACGTTAGGTAGTGAAGCACGCATAGGGTCTCTTACCATAGTGGGGGCTGTTTCTCCACCAGGTGGGGACTTTTCCGAGCCTGTAACACAGTGTACATTACGTGTTGTTAAAGTCTTCTGGGCGCTAGATACAGCACTCGCGTATAGAAGGCACTTCCCGGCCATTAACTGGCTAACGAGCTACTCGCTTTACGTAGATGATCTCGATCCTTACTTTGAGAAGCAAGTCGAGGAAACATGGGGTGAGCTTCGGCGTGAAACAATGAGAATACTTCAAGAAGAGGCGGAATTGTTAGAAATTATCAGAATAGTTGGTCCTGAGGCTCTTACGGAGAGACAGCGGTTGACCTTAGAGGTAGCGCGAATGATAAGGGAGGACTTTCTCATGCAGCACGCAAAACACCCAGTAGACACCTACTGCGCACCCTTCAAGACGCTTGGCATCATTAGTGTAATCATCGAGTTTTACAAACGAGCGCAGGAAGCTCTCGAGCTTGGTATACCATTAAAGGAGATCCTTGGTCTTCAGGTCATAGGGACTATAGCACGGCTCAAATCCGTACCTCACGATCAATTCGAAAAACGGCTAGAAGAAGTGAGAGAAAAGCTTCGCAACGGCTTTGAGGGGCTAAAACAGGTGTTGATCGAGACGACACCATGAGTAGCGCTCGGCTGGCTATACCGAAGGAGTATAGAACCGTATCACAGATCAGAGGGCCTTTACTTTTCGTAGAACGTACAGCAGGTGTTGCCTACGGGGAGCTAGTTAAAGTGTACACACCTTATGGTGAAGAGCGACGGGGTCGTGTCCTTGACGTATCAGAGAATGCTGCAGTTATTCAGGTCTTTGAGGGAACTCATGGATTAGATTTGGGATGTTATGTTAGGTTTACAGGAGATGTGCTTCGTATACCTGTATCCGAGGATGTGGTAGGAAGGGTGTTCGATGGAAGTGGTCGCGCTATAGACGATGGACCAGCTATTATCGGTGAAAAGCGCGATATCAACGGCGCGCCGATCAACCCTGCTGCACGTGAATTTCCACACGACCCTATTCAAACAGGGATTTCCGCAATCGATGGCATGAACACGCTTGTTCGTGGGCAGAAGCTGCCCCTCTTCTCGTGTAGTGGACTTCCTCACAACATGGTTGCAGAACAAATCGCACGACAGGCAACTGTGCCTGGTCAGGAGGAGGAATTTGCAGTAGTGCTTGTTGCGATGGGAGTAACAGCAGACGACGCGCGGTTCTTTAAATCCAGTTTCGAACGGCAAGGTGTTCTAGATAAGATAGTTCTTGTTCTAAACCTAGCGGATGACCCGCCGGTGGAGCGGCTGATAGCACCACGTGTTGGGTTAACGATGGCAGAATACCTTGCATTTGAGTGCGATATGCACGTTCTGGTAATTCTCACTGATATGACGAACTACTGTGAAGCACTACGAGAGATATCCGCAGCTAGAGAAGAAGTTCCAGCCCGACGCGGATATCCAGGCTACATGTATACAGACCTAGCAACCATATACGAGCGAGCGGGACGTATCAGAGGAAAGAAGGGCTCCATTACGCAGATTCCGATCCTCACAATGCCCGGAGACGATAGGACACATCCTGTTCCCGATCTGACTGGCTATATTACCGAGGGGCAGATATACCTAGATCGCGCCTTGTGGAGAAAAGGGGTTTATCCTCCTATTGATGTACTTCCATCGTTATCCAGGTTGATGCGCGAGGGTATTGGTGCAGGGCGTACGCGCGAGGATCACAGGGAGCTATCTGACCAGCTATACTACGCATATGCAGAGGGGAGAGATGCTAGGGACTTGGCTAAGGTTATAGGTGAGGAGTCTCTGAGTAAAAGGGATCAGATGTATCTACGATTCGCTCACGAATTCGAAGTCCGATTTATAAACCAAGGATACTATGAGAACAGATCCTTCGAAGAAACATTGGACCTTGGATGGGAGTTATTGGTAATGTTCCCTGAGAGCGAACTTAAGCGTATCGAAGAAGAGACGATCAGAAAGTATCACCCGAAGTATAGGAAGCAGGAGAAGGGTCAAAGCGCCTCCGGTTAATGGCCTTAGAACAAATCACTCCAACACGCCAAGAGCTACTTCGTTTACGAAGGAGAATTCGCCTCATAGAGAGAGGTGTGAAGCTCCTCGAAGAGAAGAAGGAAGCGCTATCTATAATATTCAGAGATACAGTCCGAAGAGTGCGCATATTACGTAAGAAACTATATGAGCAGCTAAGAAACTCGTTTCAGATATATGGGAAAGCTGTTGAACTATCAGGCAGGCCATCAATAGAGCGCGTCGCGAGAGAGATTGGAGATATTGCACGTGTGGAAGTACGGTCACGATTACTTATGGGACTCCGTCTTCCGCTTCTCCACGTGAGTAATATTAGGGACGTACGTACACAATATAGTTTGATCGACTCAAATGCTTATGTAGATCAGCTCATATCCGAAGCGAGTGATCTGATAAAGTTACTGTGTGAGGTGGCGTCGGTAGAGAATGCTCTCGTTCAGTTAGGTATAGAGATTGCAAGAACGAGACGAAAAGTGAATGCGTTAAACTGTATAATATTACCAAGAATGAAAAGCGCGCTGTCATACATAGAACTGTTCCTATCTGAGAGGGAAAGAGAGAGCTTTACTGCTCTTAAACATATAAAGCAGATTAAGTTAGGAAGACGTTCTTAATAAGAGAATAGCCTTTGCAATATCGCCATCAGCTTCTCTGAGCGCGGCCTCCGCTCTTTCGCGGTTTACGCCCGTTTGTAGCATGATGAACTCGACATCCTCGTCTGTGAATGATGGGGGCGCTGTTTCTGCTGTTTCCATGCCTGCACCTAGGGGTAGCTCCGCGTAGTTCTCTGCAAGTATTTGGAAGAAAACCCCGTCACGCATTCGCATCAGTGTAACATGAGGGTTAGTTACCTCTATAACCTTAGTTCTTGTCTCTATCCTCACACGGACGACATCGGAAATCTCCTCAAGAGATGCACCTAGGCGTTGTAGTAAGCGACGTAGCTCGCGAGGAGTTCTACGCGCGCGGAACATCTCCCCGCATTCCTATACCTCTCCTAACTTTTACTGCGACTCCTCGACTAAGTTGTTTGATTACAGATGCTGGAACTACCATACGACCAACAGCGAGAAGCTGATCTCCTGAGTCAACTACGATCGTCTCATCACCGGGCCTCAAGAAGGGATCCGCCGAGGCCACGTGCTTGCAAAAGACATCACGGCCTCTTTTCACAAAGGGGACTATTTCCTCGGCAACAACTACCCGTAAGCGTGGAGGGGGGAGCACTTTTTGAAGAAGACGAGCACCATCTAGAGAGAGAGCAAACGTGCAGTCTGATGCTCGCAAGGTTGCGATACGCCTCCCCTCAACTAGGACGTATCTAATGCGCCCAGTCCTTTTTGAGAAGACTACCTCGACGTTATCGGGTATGAAGCGTTCCGCGCCTGGACCAAACTGGTAGATAGCTATAGAGCGGAGCACTTCAATGACACGAGAGAGTTGCATAGCAAAGGTTATTCCCACCTTCTAAAATAGGTGAGGGATACAGATGCCGTACTGCGAGCTTTGCGGTCGTAAAATCGAAGGGCAGGCGTATGCCGCAAGTGTGGAAGGAGCTACGCTTGTGGTGTGTGATAGATGTGCGTCAAAAATACGCACCGCAAGACCACTTGTACGTAGAAGGCAGACCATGAGAGCGCGCACACCGTCAAGGAGCAGGTTTTACGGTATAGTATCAGACGATCTGATAGTGCATCCTAATTATCCAAGGATTATAAAACAGGCTAGGGAGAGAATGAGGTTAACCCAGCGAGAGTTAGCTCGGCTAATTAGAGAGAAAGAGTCTGTTATTAGTCGCATAGAACGAGGTGCATTACGACCGAGTATCGAACTTGCAAAGCAACTAGAGCGTGTACTCCGAATTAAACTAGTATTTCACGAAAGCGACTTAGTAGGTTAGTAGTATGGAGAGAGTAGTTCTAATTCACTACCCCCCCGGTGGGTTCGACCTCAAGGAGACGAAAGCGTTAGCGGAGGAGTGTGGTTATACTGTAGCAGAAGTTATAGTGTATAGGAAAAGACCACGATCCAAATACTTTATTACAGAAGGTAAACTTCGGCAGCTTAAGGAAGCGGTAACAAAGCATAAATGTACTAGTGTAATCTTTGAACCAAATCTAAAAACAGTTCAGAAGTACAACCTCGCAAAGGAGCTGGGTGTTGAAGTGATTGATAGATTCGATTTAATTTTGCAAATTTTTGCACTACATGCAGGGTCTCAGGAAGCAAAGCTACAAGTGAGGCTAGCAAAACTGTATTATGACCTTGCAAGAGCTAGGGAGAGGATTCGCTTAGCGAAATTAGGAGAGCAGCCTGGATTTTACGGACTCGGCAGGTATCAGGTAGATAATTATATAAGACATGTCAAATATATGATATCGATAACTAGGAAAAAGCTGGAACGTATACGAATGAGAAGAGAACTTTGGCGTAGACGTCGAAGAAAACTGGGATATCCTGTTATTGCGCTCATCGGCTACACAGTTGCGGGTAAGACTACGTTATTTAACGCGCTCTCTGGCTACTCACAGCCCACAGACCGCCCTTTATTCACCACACTGAGTCCAAAATGTGCTTTAGTTGATTTAGGGAATATGAAAACTTTTGTTATAGATAGTGTTGGATTTATACAAAATTTACCCCACGAACTTGTGGAGGCATTCAAGTCAACTTTAGAGGAAACTGTAGCGTGTGACCTAGGTCTGTTAGTCGTTGATATCTCCGAGGACGCAGAGAGGATTTTCAAAAAGGTAAACACATGTATGGAGGTACTGGCTACAGTAGGGTTCCGATCGCCCTTGATTTGTGTGGCTAATAAGGTAGATCTTATAGACAATCCTGAGACGCTATCCGATCGTTTATATATATTAAAACGTTGGGGTTTTAATGATATTGTACCAGTATCTGCATTAAAGGGATATGGTCTTGATTTAGTTCGATTCAGCATCGCCGAGCACTTGAGGAAGAAAACAGATTTTTATGAATGCAGAGCTGAAGGGAAGTGAAGATAGCTAAACGTGATGCGGAGCTGATTAAGCAAATAGCACTACGAGTAGGAGGGGATCTAGGTTACGAAATCGCAGAAGAGCTCGTGACCCGTGGGTCTATCACAGACGATGATTTGTCAGGGATGTATCCTGATGCAAATGAGGCGAGAGGAGTTTTATACATACTTCAGAGCCTACAGATTGTCAATCTGGTATATTATAGGATGAAGAAAAGCCGTTGGATGGTTTATGAGTGGAGGATAAACTACGATAGATTAGATTCTGTTCTGAGAGATAGAAAGAAAAAAGTCTACGAAGTTTTGAAACATAGATTAGAATACGAACGTGCTAATCCTCGTTACTGGTGCGGCACTCTCGGTTGTAAGAGCTATAGCTTCGATGAGGCTTTTGAGTACCTGTTTAAGTGCCCCTACTGTGGTCGGCAGCTGAAGCTTATCGATAACAAAAAATTGTTAAAATTTTTAGAAAATCTTGTTAAAAAATTAGAAAAAGATCTACAGAGATAGATGCGTATTCGTCTTCAAGAGCGTGTACGAAATCCCGGAGAACTTAAAGTTGTATCAGGGTTTTTGACGGAAGTGTTTTCAGGAATAGAAGTAGAATTTAGCAAAGTAGCTGTTGATGAAGGATGGGTTTTTCTCGATGGTGTTAGGGGACGAGATATCCAAGTAGCATTAAGCTTACTTGAAAAGATGCTCCTTATACCGACTAAGGTGGGAAAGTTCGTTCTGGCTAGAGGCTTCGTATCTGGAGAGGACTCTCATTTCTTGATAATTTCTGTAGGTCCACAGAGAGCAGTACGCATACCTAAGTCGCAGATACCACAAGACTACCTAGCGATTCTTCAACCTCTTTTTGATCACAGGGATCTTACGCCTTTGGATGTTTACGCAGAGTTGAATAAGGAGACAGGTATTCTCTGTAATAAGTGGTTAGAATCGTGGAGAAGACGCTTAGCCATGGGTGCAGCTATCCTTGTAAGAGGTTGCGCGAGAAGATATTTACAAAAGATATTAAAGAACGCAAATATTACACATTTAGTGTTATACGTGGAGAGGCTATCACCCATACGACATGTAGTATATTTGAAAGTAGGCGTGAAAGCGCCTCGAATTCGAGAGATTATTCTACGAGCTGCCCCTGAACTTGAAGCTCTTGCGCTTGTGAAAACCGCAGGTGTGGTGGGCCGGCCCGGATTCGAACCGGGGCCTTCGCCTCGTAAGGGCGAAATCCTAACCAGCTAGACCACCGGCCCTTAACCAGGCTCTCTAAGCGGGGATATATGTTTGTTAATGGCGCCGGGGGCGGGATTTGAACCCGCGCGGGGCCATGCCCCACGGGCTTAGCAGGCCCGCGCCATGACCGGACTAGGCCACCCCGGCTAGCATTAGCCTTTGCTACGCTAGTCTTTTTTGCTTTTCAGACTTGGTGGAAGAAACTTTAACAAGAGAGCTGAAA
>Ga0190367_1000191_pt1 | contig 47590 bp, 50 predicted proteins | sample 4872181011_MG_FD_171838 | JGI IMG/M metagenome (GOLD analysis project Ga0190367, IMG submission 171838) | Hydrothermal vent microbial mat bacterial communities from Southern Trench, Guaymas Basin, Mexico - 4872-18-10-11_MG | ecosystem: Environmental > Aquatic > Marine > Hydrothermal vents >... | reverse complement strand
TGCAAGGCAATTCTGAGCAAGTGGCTAAAATACAACTGCACTATTGGAAGGAAAATCGAGATACATGACATGAACAAAAGGCTCCTTGGCATAGCCTTAAAGGTGGATGCTGATGGAGCATTAATAGTCAGACTGATGTCAGGTGAATTAATTAGAATTAGCTCAAGCAAATACACGATTAAAATTATAAATTGACGCAATGAACCCTAGTCGGAGGATAATGAGTTGAGCATTACTGGCAAGGGATTCAAGAAACTCATTAAAGTAAGCGAGGCACTAAGGAAAATCGAAGCGGAGCTGAGATATAGAATTACTGAAGCCGAAGTTGTAGATCTAATTTCAAGCATAAACAGAGTTGCAGCAGAAAACATTGTTGCACCAGCAGATATACCGCCATTTAATAGAGCAGCAATGGATGGATATGCAGTGAGAGCAGAAGACATATCGGGAGCCACAACCACAAATCCAGTACTACTAAAAGTAATTGGTAAAATTGAAGTTGGAGAGCTCAGCGACGTGGTCGTAAGTGAAGGTGATGCAGTTGAAATTTCTACTGGTGCACCAATACCAAAAGGAGCAAATGCAGTTGTACCCTACGAAGAAACGAATAGAATTGGCGAATACATTGAAGTCTACAAGGCCATTCCCCCATGGAAAAACATTTCGAAGAGAGGGGAGGACATCAAGAGGGGAAGCATAGTCATAAGTAAGGGTAGCACCATAAGGGCCTGGAACATAGGGGTACTCGCCTCACTAAACATAGTTAAAGTTAAAGTCTATCGAAAACCCAAGATCGCTGTACTATCAACTGGAAATGAAATAGTTGAATTGGGATGCAAGATCGAGGAGGGAAAGATAGTTGACAGTACTAAGTGGATGCTACGAGCACTAATTGAAAGCTTAAACTGCGAGTTCATAAACCTGGGAATTTCAAGCGATAATAAAGGTGAAATTGCAGAGAAGGTATTGAAGGGAATAAAGCTGGCCGACATGATAATAACTACTGGAGGCACATCAGTTGGAAAAAGGGACTATACAGTTGAAGCCGTAATGGAGGCTGGGGGAAATTTAATATTTCATGGAGTATCCATGAGACCCGGCAAGCCAACTGCCTTCGCAATTTTAAATGAAAAGCCAATCCTCATGCTATCGGGATTTCCAGTTGCAGCCCTAATGGGATTCGAAGTCTTTGGAAGAAAAATCATAAGCTTAATTAGTGGACTAAAAGCACAGCCAAAACCTAAAGTTAAAGCCAAAATATCGCGGAGAGTAGCATCAATCATAGGTGTGAGAGACTACTTGAGAGTAAAGCTCAAAGTAGTTAATGGAGAGCTATGGGCTGAACCACTAAAGCTAACAGGCTCAGGCATCCTATCAACCATAACAGAGGCCAGCGGAATAGTAGTTATACCAGAGGAAGTTGAAGGATTTGATGTAGGGGATGAAGTTGAAGTAATCCTACTAGAACCAATAGAGGAGTTGAACCTATGAGGAAAATATTTCATAGGCTAGTTGAAGTTGAAGAAGCACTAAAAATAATTGAAGAATACGTGAAGCTTAAACCCTTTGGAGTTGAAGAAGTAGATCTGATCAATGCATGTAATAGAATTTTAGCTGAAAACATATACTCAAACATAGACTTACCGCCATTTGATAGATCTGAAATGGATGGATATGCCGTAATAGCTGAAGACACGTATGAAGCAGATTACGATTCACCAGTAAAGCTGAAGGTTAAGGGTAAAATAGAGTGCGGCGATAAGCCTGAAATAGAAGTTGAAAGAGGATTTGCAGTTGAAATTTCTACTGGTGCACCAATACCAAAAGGAGCAAATGCAGTTGTAATGGTCGAGTACACTAAGCAGGAAGGTGAGGTAGTTGAAATATATAGGAGCACTGCACCCGGAGAACATATAGTCTATGCCGGATCAGACCTCATGACTGGAGAGCTAGTTCTCAGAAGAGGAACACTACTAACACCCAGAGAAATAGGATTACTCGCAGCTATTGGACTGAGCAAAGTCAAAGTCTATAGAAAGCCAGTAGCAGCAATAATCTCAACGGGAAGAGAGCTTATATCGCCGGGAACACCACTTCAACCATACAAGGTTTATGATGTCAATTCATACTCCATTGGAGCTGGAGTAATCGAGTGCGGATGCAAACCAATTATAATGGGAATTGCTGGAGATGAACCGCGGGAAATTAAAAACAAAATACTTAAAGCACTAGAAATAAGCGACATAATACTCATCTCGGGAGGTACATCAGCTGGAGCCGGAGACCTAGTATATAGAGTTCTAAGCGAACTAGGTGAGCCTGGAATAATAGTTCATGGACTAAAAGTTAAGCCAGGAAAACCAACAGTAATAGCAGTAGTCAATGGAAAGTTAGTAATAGGACTACCTGGATGGCCAGTATCAGCACTAATGATATTCAACCTCATAGTTAAACCAATATTAATGAAGCTGGCTGGACGGAAAATTGAGGAGGCAAAGAAAGTTAAGGCAAAAATAGCAATAAAAATAAGACCAGCTAAAGGCAGAGTAAACCTGATACCAGTAAGCTTAACAACCGATGACACAGGCAGACTCATTGCATACCCACTCCTCCACCACAGCGGAGCAATTGCAACTCTAAATAGGGCTGATGGATACGTGGAAGTAGCCGAAAATGTTGAGCTAATTGATGCTGGAGAAGAAGTTGAAGTTAAACTCTTCAGCGAAAAAATTGAACCACCAGAACTCACAATAATAGGAAGTCACTGTCCAGCACTAGACAAGCTGATTGAAATTCTAAGTCAGGAAATAACTGTTAAAGCAATCTATGTTGGGTCAATGGCCGGCTTAATGGCAATTAAAAGAGGAGAAGCAGATATTGCAGGAATACACTTACTGGACGAAGAAACTTTAACCTACAACATACCATACCTAGAGAGATATGGAATCAATAATGCAGTACTAATTAGAGGCTATGTGAGAGAACAAGGATTAGTAGTTGGGAAGGGAAATCCAAAGAGAATATCGGGAATTGAAGACCTCATTAGGGGAGACATCAAGTTCATCAATAGAAACAAGGGATCAGGAACGAGGATACTATTAGATCATGAACTAAAGAAACTCGCAAGAAAAATGGGCATTCCATTTGAAGAGCTAAAGAATAAAATAAATGGATATAACATCGAAGCAAAAACGCACACATCAATTGCAAATGCAGTTCTGCATGGAAGAGCAGATGCTGGACTAACAATAAAAGCCATGGCCATAATGTACAATTTAGAATTCATACCAATTAGAAAGGAACACTATGACTTCCTAATCAAAAGGGAATCACTAAATAAGCATGGAGTAAAAATTTTCATTGAAAAATTGAAATCAAAGGAATTCCAAAACCACCTCACTAAAATAGGGATGCAAGTTCCAAGCAATATAGGCAAAATTATTTGGTCAGGCAAAGCCAATTAATAAAGTAACACTTATATATAAGTATCAGAGATACTAACAATTGAGGGATAAGTATGTGTGATACTAATTTCCACAATCACCACTACCATCACTATCACAGGATATCACCATTTAAGGGAATAGTTCACTTAGCCATACTAAATATTATTAGAGAAAAACCCGTCTATGGAAGTGAAATCTATAGAATTTTGAGAGATAATTATGGACTAGATATTCCCGCTCCACTCGTATACACATTGCTTAGGAGAATGGAGAGGAGAGGACTAATAATTTCTGAATGGAAGACTGAGGAGACTGGGCCAGTAAAGAGAATTTACAGATTAACTGATGAGGGGCTCGAATACTTAAGGGATTCCATAAATAGGCTTAGGAAAATTAAGGAGATAATTGATAATCTTCTATCTAAAACTGAGGCGTTAAGTTTAGATATTTAGTGCAACAATTAGCAATAAGCAACATTTGTAATGGAGGGGGAAGTGCTTGTCGAATATGGGTTCAAGTGAAGTGAAAGAGTTTTCAAGTATAAAAGTATTTTCAAAGCTAGTTCCATACCTAATTAAGAGGTGGAAGTACTTTTTGCTCGCAGTTTTCTGCATGTTCTTCTCCTCACAGTTAAGCGTGATTGTTCCAGATATAGTGCGTAGAATTGTTGATGAAGGAATTGTTGCAGGCAACTTTAACGTTATAACCATCCTAACAGCCGTGCTCATTGCAATTTCAATTTTAACTTTCATAGCAGATTACTTCGAGAGGTATTCGAGCATCCTGTTTGCCCAGAACGTGATTATGGACTTGAGAATCGATGTATATGATGCAATTCAAAGACAGTCCTTCACATTCTTTGATAGAACTCCAACGGGACAGCTGATTTCGAGAGTTACGAACGATGTTGACACAATGTCTAGATTCCTGCAGTATCAATTGAGAGCATTCATTAGATCGATAATAATGACGATTTTAGCACTCACATTCATGTTTAAGATGAACGTGAATCTATCCATCATCTCAATTCTACTATTACCCATATTTATAGTGATAAACCTCAGGTACAGCTCACTAATCAGACCGCTATATTCGCTCATTAGAAATCAATTTGGAGTTCTAACTTCAATAGTGAACAATAGTATTGTTGGTATAAGAACGATCAAGGTACTATCAATTGAAGATGAAATGCTAAAGAACTTCTCCAATGAAAACGATAGACTACTGGAAATATCACTTAAAGCATCAAAGGTGCGCTCAATATATGGCTATGCAGGGCAATTAATAGTTGGCCTAGCCACATCAATAATACTGCTATATGGTGGATACCTAATAATTAATGGAGAACTAACCATTGGAGAACTAACTGCATTTAACTCATACTTCCTAATGCTACTATGGCCAATGAGGGCCATAGGATTCTTCATAACTGGATTCGAAAGATCAATGGCAGTTGCAAACAGACTATTTGAAATAATATCGAGAATACCTGAAGTAAATGAGAAGCCCAATGCAATAGACCTACAAGCAGTTAAGGGGGAAGTAGTATTTGAAAACGTTTCATTCGAATACGTACCTGGGAAGCCAGTACTTAGAAACATAAACCTGAAAGTTAAGGCAGGAGAAAAAATTGCAATTATAGGCCCAGTAGGCTCAGGAAAAAGCACCCTAATAAAGCTAATCCCAAGATTCTATGATGTCACTAGCGGAAGAATACTGATTGATGGAGTAGACATTAGAGATGTAAAAATAAGATCCCTGAGAAAACACATAGCAATAGTATCCCAAGAACCATTCCTCTTCGCCGGAACTATAAGAGAAAATATTGCATTCGGAAATCCAAATGCATCAATGGAAAACATAATTAAAGCAGCAAAAATAGCGAAAATACATGACTTCATAGAGTCCCTACCACAAAAATACGATACAATAATTGGTGAGCGAGGAATAACTCTATCTGGAGGACAAAAGCAGAGAATTGCAATTGCAAGAGCACTAGTCACCAACCCCAAAATACTAATTCTAGATGATCCAACATCGAATCTAGATGCTGAAACGGAAAAGAAGCTAGTTGACGATTTAAAGGAAATATTGAAGGGAAGAACAGTCTTCATAGTAACGCAAAGACTATCACTATTGCGCCTAGCAGATAGAATAGTAGTCTTAGATAAAGGCGAAGTAGTTGAAGAGGGAACACATGAAGAACTCATATCAAAGAAGGGGCTATACTACAGGCTTTACAAGACATTTCTTAAGACTCAAGTACGCGAAGTTGCAATTCCAATTAAAATTCCAAGAGATTCTGGAGAGTGAGAGTCATGTGGCATAGAATGAGACATGCCCTAGAAGAGAAAGCTGAAAGAGAAATGCCAACAACAGTCATAGTTAAGAGACTCCTCAGCCTACTCTCACCATATAAAAAGCACTTATTGGGAGTAATAATCCTAATCACCATAAGCTCCATAACAAGCCTGTATGCACCATATGTGCTTGGCCGGGCAATCGATCACTACATAGTTAGAGGAGACTTAAATGGGCTAATAATCATGGGCACAATATACCTAACCCTAAACATAGCTCAATGGCTATCAAATAGCTTAAGATACTACTTAACTCAGCTAGTCGGCCAGAAATTCGTCAATAAGCTCAGAAGAACCATATTTGATAAATTGATGAACTTATCATTCAGCTTTTACAATAGAAGCAGATCTGGAGACTTAATATCAATAGCAGTAAACGATACAAGCGTAATTCAGGAAGTCCTAGTATCAGATATCTTCAGTGTACTTGGAGATTCAATGGCTTTAATTGGAATTGTAGTAGCCATGTTCATGCTAAATGCGAAACTCGCAGCAATAACGCTTTCATTCACCCCAATAATAGCATTGTTTGCACGCAAATTTGGAAGTAAATTCAGGAGAGCCTATAGGGAGGCTAGAGAGAAAATAGCAATGGTCACTAGGAAAGTTCAGGAAAGCATTTCAGGTATTAGAGTAGTTAAGGCATTTGGTAGAGAAGATATCTTCTCAAGAAACTTCCAGTCAGCATCAGCAGAAGTGCTTCAAGCAAACATTAGAGCTGGGAAATTAATGGCAGTATTCTGGCCAATGATAAGAATGCTATCAGTACTAGTGACAGTGACAGTTCTATGGTATGGCGGCTACCTAAGCTCATTAAAAGAAGTCACTATTGGAACACTCGTCGCATTCCTAGCATACGTAAACAGGCTCATGAACCCAATAATGATGCTAGTCAACGTCTACGGCTCACTTCAATCAGCACTAGCAGCATCTGAAAGAGTATTTAAAGTATTAGATGAAGAACTCGAAATTAAGGATAGCCCAGATGCAATTGAGCTAGATAAAGTTAAAGGTGAAATTGAATATAGAAACGTATACTTCGAATACATACCTGGAAATCCAGTGCTAAAGAACATAAACTTAAAGATAAGACCTGGAGAGAAAATAGCTATTGTAGGTCCAACTGGAGCTGGAAAGACAACTATGGTATACTTGCTATGCAGATTTTATGATGTGAAGAGTGGTGCAATATTAGTAGATGGATTAGATGTCAGGAAAATTAAGCAGAAATCCCTGAGAAAAAACATAGGCTTTGTACCTCAAGACACATATCTATTTCCAGGATCAATAATGGAGAACATAAAAGTAGCAAAGCCAAATGCAACAAATGAAGAAGTAATCGAGGTATGCAAGAAACTCGGAATTCACGAATTCATAATGAGATTGCCAAATGGATATGAAACAGATGCAGGTGAAGCTGGAAAGCTACTATCAACTGGGGAAAAGCAGTTGATATCATTTGCAAGAGCAATGCTAAAGAACCCGCCAATACTAATTCTAGATGAAGCCATATCAAGCGTAGACCTGGAAACAGAGCAAATGATAATTAATGCTATCAGAAAGCTACTAGAAAATAGAACAGCAATAATAATTGCACACAGACTAACGCTAGCGAGAAGCTGTGATAAAATAATAGTGCTAGTTAATGGGGAAATAGTAGAGGAGGGAAGCCATGAAGAATTAATGAAGAAGAAGGGAATATACTACAACCTCTATACATCACAAATAGGAGTGCATGAAATCAAAGCAACTGCTTAACGCAATTAATAAGCTGGAAACTATTATATGAAGCAACTCCATAAAGAAAGAAAGATAGAGATTAGAGTGGTGTAGCTATGAAGCTTAAAATAATGCTCATATCAGACATACATGGAAAGAGCTGGGCTGCATCACAACTATCAATCATTGCAAGCAGAGAGAAATACGACATAATAATTGTGAGCGGAGATCTATCACCCTACATGTCAATTGAAACAGCAAAAGAAATGCTTGAAATACTAGTTGAATCAGGAGCCCCAATATACTATGTTCCAGGGAACATGGATGACCCAAAGCTTAGTAGAGGTGTAAGTGTCGATGCAACCCATTGCATACATAGGAAATGCATTAAACTCACGGAAAACCTCTATATTGCAGGTGTTGGTGGAGGACTAGTAGGGCCATTCAAAACGCCATTTGAATACACAGAGGACGACTTCAATAGAATTTTAGGTGAACTATCAATGAAAATACCATCAAGCAACTTCATACTGGTAACCCACAATCCACCATATAATACGGCTACGGACAAGCTATCATGGGGGGAGCACGTTGGAAGCATGAGCATTAGAAGGTTTATTGAAGTAAAGCAGCCAATACTCCATGTCTGTGGACATATACATGAATCGAGGGGAATCGATAGAATAGGTAGAACAGTAATAGTAAATCCAGGTCCAGCAATGAGGGGATACTATGCTGAAGCCCAAATAGAGAATTCAGAAGTCAAAGTTGAACTACTTCAATTAAAATGAGCCAACTATTCCATTGAAGAGGATAGCTTCTTCAAAAATTCCCCATAATGCTCACTAATCAAATCCACAATTGCCCTTTCAATCACTCGATTATCATAACCTCTTAAACCAAACTTCTCCCTCACAACTGAAACAATATCCCTACTCTTCGACTCCCTACCATACCTCTTCAGCTCATTAACCGCCTCAACCAGTTTATCCTCATTAAAACCAACATCATCATAAACAACTATACCGCTCTCCTCAACTTCATCCCTAATTTCACTTGGCAACCTAGTTCTGGTAATTAGCATCATAGTGTCAGGTCTATAAAATCTACGATATATTTGAATAAGCCTATACTCCTTCAATCTCAAACTCTTCCTCTCAACAGAAATGCTCTTCACCAATTCATCCCTGGTCTTCACACCCATTGCCTCAGCTAAACCCTCCCATAAACCCCTCAACCAAAGCAATCTCCATTCCTCAGCCGACATAGCCCTAGTCCACCAGCCCCTCAAATCCCTAGACCTCTTAAACCAATCCTCCAACTCCTTACACTCAACTATTACATTAGGCCTCTTCACGGGAGGCATTTTCTCAGGCTCAGCAATATTCATTTGACTTCCACCATAAATCATGAAGTCAGGCCTTAAAGCAACATAAAACTTCCAAACCCTCCTCAAATCACCGGAATCCTGCCAAGCTAATGGTCTAGGAACTTCTATGAAAAAACTCAATTGCTTTCCACCATTAAACTCAACTATACAGTTTGGAGGCAATATACCAATTTTCTGCCTAGCATTTCTCTCAATGTAAATATATTTATGCTCTGGATACACTATTCTACCACTATCCTCAACGAGCTTGCTCACCAATACTAGGAAAACCCACGTCTGATAAAGCGACCTCATATTCGTTCTAAGTGAAGTTCTGAGAGCTGCACCAGCTCTATCAATGAAATCTTCAACTGTAATTTTACCGCTTAGTAAGTCAAATGTGTACACAAAAATTTTCTTCTTAAGATGTGCAAGTGGATCTTCAATGAAGCTCTTAAATTCTCTAGCGAAAGTAACACCTTCAATAGCTCCAGAGCTTTTCATAGAGTCAATTTTACTTTTAAGTATTGAAACCCACTCAAGTGCTTCCTTAACTTCACTTTCAGATATGATTGCGGATATGAATTTATCCCTAAGTTCATCTGTTTCACGAATCAACCTTTGCCTCTCATACTTACTCAGCTTCAAGATGTGATCCTTACTAATTCTCAGCTTACTTGAAACTTCCTCGTACAGTTTAATCCAATTATCAATTTTCATCTTCAAGTTAAGACTATGTACAATCTAAAACTTAAGTTTAATTAAACAATTTAATGTGGAAGTAAGAAGTTAACCAATAATTTCATCAGTTTTTCCGGCTAATTGTTAAGACCCTAAGTAAGAATGCGGAGATCGGCAGGTACGAGCAGCTGAGTAGCACATACCTTAAGCCCATAGAGAGCGTAAAACTATAAAATACAATTTGAAGAAAGTTTATCCGAGAGGAATAATGAAGAAAGAAAAATACACATATGAGTTGATAAATATACTATCTTCATAGAGAACGAAGAAAGACATACAGTTGGCAAGTTCATTCCGGAGCTTGAAGGAGTTGAGGAGGAATTTGAAGAAATACCCAAATTAAAAAGCACTTTTAAAGTTATAGCTATAGAATTCCCAAGAAATTTCATGGAAAATTTTTGAAGAGGGCACGGGACTCGATGAGCTCGAAGAAATTTTGAAAGGATATCTAGAAAGAGTTAAGAAATGGAAAGAATTCTTAAAAATTCATCCTGAGGTTAAAGTTAAATTCGACGAATTCATCGATTTCATAACAAAAGTTGATATGGATTTTGATAAATACTTTAATTTGATGAATCATGTATCGATGAGCTTAAACGAAAGTTGAATCCTTTGCTGGACATGCTTAGGCATGTTTCATAATAGTGCCTCTTCATGATTTAAATTGACTTTAAAATGTAACTATGGATAAAAAGTGAAGAAAAAGAGGGAAAATTTTATGGTTAAGGTTGCTGATTTAAGGAGTACTTGAAAGTGAGTCGCATTGAGTGTACCGGCGCATTATATCTCATAGCCAAAAGCATGGCTCGATTTTCTAAAGAAATAAGACTTAACATTCTGACTTTCAGCAACAAAGCTGTTACGCACCATAACTAAGTAAGAAGCATTTTACACCGTGATCCTTTTAAGAAAAATTTTTGAATTGATCTTCTATTTCAGTTCATGATATTGTTTATATAGCTTCAATATAATACCGCACCTGTTTTAAACAATATTCTCCATGACTTTTACATAAATTAAAGCTTTAGATGTCCCTAGCAGTTCTCAAAGAGTATTTCACTTTTTAATCCCATGGCTTCACAAATTCCTCATTCTCTCTAGGCTTAACGTGGATTAAGACGTCAATCATGAACGCGTGGTTGAACGCCTTATCCCTAAATGGTAGGTGGGTCACCGATGCTTCGACTAGGCTCTTATTCAACTTCTTCATTTTAGCTCTCCTTAGCATTCCAATTGAAAGGTCAACTCCAACATCAGCGTAAGCTAGGAATCTCCCGTCACCACAGCCCAAGTCAACTATTCTCCCATTAAGCCTAGGCAGGAACTTCCTAACCTTGTTGTCGTTCAGGTCTATGTAGAGGTGTACTAGCTTTGGCATTCCAATTCTCAGTGCAGTTCTATTATCCAGTAGGCTTGGCTTAGCATAATCCTCAATAAAGCTCAAAGTAAACCCTCCTAAATCAGCAATCCTATTATGCAGAATAGCTTTTGCCAGAGAAAGTATATGAATAATGTAATTTCACCTTTAGCTAGGTAGGTGAATGGTGAAATAGCCATATTTGCAATTTTGACTAGCTTTTCAATTAGATTTGGATTTTCAAGTTGCTTCCAGCCCCTCATACCCCAAATAGCGTTTCTAGCAACCTTCCACCAAGACTTGTAGTGTACTGCTGGTACTGGAACTTTAACCCACTTTCCACCCCTACTTAAAACGTACTGTGACAGGTGGTAGTCCTCGTAGCTAACTAGGTCTGGGGGGTTCCATCCTCTTAACAATTCAGTTTTTGCTAGGGTTACTATGGTGTATCCCCTCTCTCCCTTCTTTAGCTTTCTCGGCAAGTTTGCTCTTAGGTGTCTGGTTAGTGCTTCGTTGAAGAACATTCCAAGCCCCCTAACTCTGCATACTCCCTCAACTACATCTGCACCGTGCTCCTCCATGTATCTCAGCATCACTTCAATTAGGTTTTCTTCGGGTTCAACGTCGTCGTCAATGAATAGGATGAGCGGTGTCCTGCACTTTTCAATTGCTTCAAGTCTAGCTCTGCTAATTGGCTTGCTCGTAACAGCTTCAACTGGTATTTTCAGTTTTTCACTTAGCTTTTCAGCTTTACTGGGGTCTAGGGTTACTGTGTAGACGGTTACCAGCTTCATTTGGAGGACACCCTAAGTAGTAGTAGCTTTAGCTTCTGTATTAAGTGCTTCTTCTGAAAGTTTCTCACGAATAACGTTATGTCCTCGTAGACTTGGACTTCACTTCTATAGCCCCTCCACGTTTCAATGCTCCTATGCCTGATGCACCTCCCTAGTGCGTGTAGCCATCAGTAGCCGAGTGCTCTCATGGCTTTCCCGTAGTAGTAGCTTTTCTTGCCCCTCTTAGTCGGTCTTAAGAACTTGTATTTTAAGTCCACATAATTAACAGAACCTGTTATAACACCGTAGTTTCTATTGTCACTATTCTAATTTCCACACTTCTCTTAACTAGCTTATGTCATATGCACATCTGTAAATTCGTTTGGAATCTTAAGTGTTATACCAAGTCTTTTAGCCATTACTTCGAGTTTACTTCTCTTATTTGGGTGGAGGCAGTATTTCCCTATTTCTCTTATGAACCTAGCTCTATCAGCAGAGCCATAAATCCTTAATTCATAAATTGTACTAGTATATTCTCCTTCAGGTGTCAAGAATACTTCTTCATCACCTTTATTCATAGTGAATACGTATCCTTTCCATTTTAGTGCTTTTGCTAGTGCTTCTAAGTTGTAGAGCTTAATTTTAGACTGTCTGAATTGGATGTAACCTTTAATTCCCTCCTTCTCTAAGTAAACTGTACCATCACCATCAAGGAAGCCAGCAATTGCCTGCGGGAAGTACCTGAAGAGTGTTATTAGGTTTTCATCGGCTAGTTCTGCACATCGAAATCTTGCTAGTGGTGTTGAACTAATATAGAACCACCACAGTTTATACCTCTTCCTTTTCCACTCATAGATGCGGTCGCCATGTGAAAAGGTAATTCTCCTATTCAACTGCTCACTTAACTCATCACAACATTTGCTGAAAACATATTTTAGCCTCTTAGCTAGGGTTGGGTTACCTGTCCAAGCCATAATACCTCCAGCAATATACTTAGCTGGTACAAGTCCCTTCCTACTACCAAAACTCCCATCAGCTAGGGTATATCCAAGAACATAAGCTGTGAATGGCCCAGGTTTTAGTTCGTAAATCTTTAAGTCACGGAAAACTCTAACTTCAACTGGCCTTTCAATAGGCACTATTTTAATTGCAGACCTAATTACAGGCTTAATTCTCCAAGCATGATCATCTTCCTTTATATTATATATTTCAGCCTCAACTCTTCAGTGTACGCCAATCTATACCTAGAATTCTCGATGCAGATGCTAAAGTATGACCTCTATTTCTTAATTCGGTTAGCAGCCATACAATTCTATCCTTACCATATATATCTTCAAGTGCTTCCCTTAAATAAGGCTTATATGACTTTTTTAATCTTTCTATTTGATGTCTAACTTCAATTGCAAAACTCATTACTTCATCTACTTTAGCTGAACTTCTAGCTTTACTTACTTCAACTTCTAGGTCTTCTGGTTCAAACTCAATTTCCTCATACATTACTGGCTTAAATTCACGAAGATACATGCGAACCATCATCTCCACCACCAGTAATTTCCTCAACTAAATCAACTAAAGACTTTGCAGTCAAAGAATTGCTTAGTGCTTTCCATTATTCCCCTAAGCCTTCTCTTGGCTAGAGCTTGGGCTATCCTAGTTCACCCCTGCCAAGGTAAATATCCTAGTCCATCAGATGGTCTTGGTGGTACTTCTGATACTGTAATCGCCATAGTCTTGCTAAAAATCACTGCCTCGTTTGCTATTGCCATGAAGAAGTTCAGTAATCCCTCTTTAACACGTCTCCAGAATTCTTTGGTGGCAATCATTCTCTGCTCAGGTGTGAAGTCTGGATGGTTTGCTACGAACATTAGGTATGGATAGACCATTCTGAAAATGTATGCCCAGTTTGCTTGCCCCTCAATGGTTCTCCTAATATATCTGTTACGTAGTGTTTCAACGCTTTCCTTCATTAACTCCCTTTTAGCGGTTATATCTAAACCTTTAGCTAGCTTTTTCCTTCCAGCCATACGAATATCACGGAGAATAAAATTGCATAGCAAATATTTAATGGTATTTTGCCAAAGAATAACACATTACTGCCAAAGATTAAACATCAATTTGCCTAAGACTTGCACCTTAATTTGTCTAAGATTACATATCAGTTTGCCTAAGAATACGTATTCTTAGGCAAAACATTAGGAGTAGCCCCTATTCCACCATGAAGGGTTGATTAGTGCTGCAATAGCTCATCATCAAGCTCAAATAGGTGAGGTAAATTTAAATGTCTTGCGCCAAGCCCACCACATACCGCAATTACTAGAATGCTTTCTCCCTAAACAGATTTATCATTAACAAGTACTTTTCTAGAGCAAGCTTCTTCCTCGCCAATAGCTCCTTAATATTGGGCAACTCCTTTCCACTAAAAATCTTTCTCACTATTATCAAAGGCCTCAATGTCAAGGCAACTTGACATGGTGCCTCCTCTATTGGTGGAGAAATCTCCTCTTCCTCCACTTCAGGAAAACCCTCAACAACTTTAGGCTTACCCTTCCTAGTTAAAATTAATAGGGTCCTATCAATCTCCTTCTCCAAAAAGTTTATGAGGGCATCCTCATTCTTAAAGCACCTCAAAGCCATTTCAAAAACCCTCTCTAAATCCCTATATATTTCTGCATAAAGCTTTGCATTCGGCTTGGAAGTACTCCATGTAAGTGGCTTGACGTAGTCGTAGCCATGGAAGCAATCATATAGGTAATTCAAGTACTCATGATATATCACGGCCTTAAGCTCATCATAATTGTAAGTTAAAATTTTAGCTGCACTCAACTGGATTGTTGGAACTAAAATCTTGATCTCAGAATTATACTTATATGCAAATCCAGACGAGTATATCAGCTTCGTTCTCTCATTAATTCTCTTAACCCAATTAGCCTCATGAACTTCTATATCTGCTATGAAGGGAATCTCGGTTTCCCTCTCAAATTCCTCAACAATTTTGGAAATCCAAGAATTAGCTATCTCCTCAACTCTCCTACTCAAATGGCGGGGTACATCGGGGTACTTAACAACCCTAATGTTCATTATTCCACCAATATCACTACGCTTTAGTATGCAATAATTGTTTCGCTAAAAAATTTCACACGAAAATAGATCCCCAATAGATTCCCGCCTCCTAGCCAACCTCACTTCACCATCATCAACGACGACTACTGGCGGCCTTGGACGGCAATTATACTGACTAGCCATTGAAATCCCATATGCACCAGTATCCAGCAATGCAATTAAGTCTCCGGGCTCCACCTTCGGAAGCAAGCAGTCCCTAGCAAATACATCTGAACTCTCACATATCGGCCCACCAATCCAATACCTCTCCCTAGGCTCCAAATCCGCCTTCCCAACCACAACAACCCTATGCTTAGCCCCATAGAGAGCTGGCCTAATCAAGTCATTCATTCCAGCATCAATTAAAATCCACTTAATCCCAGCAGTCTCCTTAACATATCTCACTCTCGCCAGGAGAACACCAGCATCACCAACCAAGTATCTCCCAGGCTCTAAAATAATGAGAGAATCAGCGAGAAAAACATCACCAATGGAATCCACAATGGGTTTCAAAACAGCCTCACAATAGATTTCCAATGGAAACTCCCTTTGATCAGCTTCATAAGGTATGCCCAAACCCCCACCTAAATCGACAATTCCAATTTTAACGCCAAGCTTATTCTTCAGTATTCTACAGAAACTTATGAGCTTCTTAACGGCGCTTTCAAATGGTTCAACACTTAAAATTTGCGAGCCAATATGAATATGGACACCCATACACCTATTTGCTCCCACCAGCTTTATTAGAGCAACATATGCTTTCAATGCATTTTCAGGATCCAAGCCAAACTTATGTATCCTCATGCCAGTGCTAATATACTCATGAGTTTCAGCTGGAACATCCAAGTTCACCCTTACACCAAATACAGTGCTCGACAGTCCAAATCTCTCGATAACACGCTTAATAACATCCATTTCACCTAAGTTCTCAATATTCAGCAAACCAACACCATATTCAATTGCATCAGCTATCTCCTCCTCAAGCTTGCATACACCATTAAAAACTACTTTATGAGGAGCAACTCCAACTAGCTTAGCAGCATAAAGCTCACCCCTAGAAACAACCTCTGCACCAGCACCCTCATTTTTAAGAGCCTTTAATAGTGCAAGAGTAGTATTAGCCTTGTAAGCATAGCATATGAGCACTTCCTCCCAATACTCACGCACCCTACTCATCAAGCTTCTAAACTTCTCCCTCACCCTATCAATACTCAAAATATAGAGGGGAGTACCATACTCATCAGCTAAGCGAGTTAAACTAACACCATTAACTCTTAATTCACCATTAACGATAGATAGATGGCCCGGCAACCTCAATCACTATTCCTCCAACCAAAATACTTTGCTTCACACTTAAGTAAAAAGGTAGGCTGATTACAGCCAAAACTTATTTGTGCCATTGAACCCAATAAACTTGGAGTACATTGAAGGTGAGCAATTGATAGAGCTAGGGGCATCGGGCATCAATATTGGTAAGAAGAGTAGAAGTGAAAGTCTAGATTATAGAGCCATAAGAATGGAATTCGAAAAACTGAGGGAAATAGGCGGCTCAGTAGATGAATTAATATTCACTGAATGCGCATTGGGAGATGAGCTCACAGAAACCATGGCTAGTAGAGGGCTACTACTATATCCAAGTATTAGTGAAATGGAGAAAATAGGTGAACTAGCCAAAAACGTTGGCATCAAAATTGGTGGACATGCATCATTCCTCGTAAACCTAGCCTCCCCAAATAAGAAAACTAGAAGAGCCTCTAGAGGACATCTAACAGCCCTATGCAAGAGAATTGAGGCTGCAAATGGAGTTTATGGTGTCACCCATCTAGGATTTCTAATGGGTAGAGGTGAAAGCGAAGTCAAAAGCATAGTCATAAACGAATTAAAGAAGTTAACCGACCAATTTAAAGTTCAACTATTACTCGAAAACTCCGGTAAAAAGAGCGGTGTAGGTTCACTCGAATTCATAGTTGAAGTTGCAAATAAAACAGGATTTAAAATATGCTTGGACTGGGCACACCTCCACGCATATACTGGCGGAGGCATTAGGAGCGAGTATGATGTTCATAAAGCAGTAAATTACATAGAGAAAAACCTAGGCAAATTTGAGGAATGGATTCCAGTAATGCATATCTCAGGAATAAAATATGGACCTGGAGGAGAACTAGAACACCTAGGATTACAGGAATCAGATTTCAATTGGTATGCCGTAATTAAAGTACTGAGAGAAATTGGCATAAAAGGCATATTGATATGTGAAAGCCCATTGAGGTGGAGTGGGGATATAGAATTGCTTAGAAGAGCCCTAGTTGGAGAGGAAGTCGAAGTCTTTAGAAAACCAATTCAAAGATCAATTATGGACTGGCTAAAAATGAGTAAAAGTAAGTAAAGCAGTTCACCACTCAAATAACTCCACATTTGCCCTCGGAACAATCACTCTACGCCCATCCTCAAGCTCTATTTCAACAACCCTCACTGGAGACTCTGTTTCAACCTTCTGAAGAGGTATTGGTAGTCTAACAACTTTCGCCAATGCACCAAAGTATGGTGCCCTAATAACTCTAACCTTAGTTCCAGGCTGCATACCACCCACCAGAATTTCCTCCTCCTCTGGAAGCTCTAATGGATTAACTTCGGTCTTTGGAATAATTATTTCAGGCCTAATGACTCCAGCTCTAATTTGAGTTGCACCATTAATGCATGCAAGCCTACCCTCATTCTCCTTCAGTAAATTAAACGTCTTCTTAGCCATTCTAACTCTACCAAAACCCTCAGTTATTATGACCGTCATGCTTATGTCTTCATGACCAGTAATTGCAACTCCAATTTCATAGCCTAGGAAGTCAGCTATATCCTTGAAGTCAACTCCACCAACAACTAAGCCCTTAGCACCATACTCCATAGCCTTCCTAAGCACTTCTGCAGTAGCATATGAGCCGCCAACAACCACTTTACCCTCAACTTCAGGAGTAATCTTATCAAGCGTTAACTCTTCCTCTGGCGACTTAACTGCCAAGTAAACTTCCCCATGCCTCTCACCACCAATACCGAAAATTCCCTCTATGAAGGTTGCTGCACACTCAATTACTGCACCCTCCTTAGGAAGAACTTTAGTTACAATTCCAGGAATATAAGCCCTAATTTCTATTGGTATTGGGGGCTCCCTCAAAATTACTTGACCAGTAATATCTGATACATGCTCAATATAGCCATCTATTGGAGACTTAACCTCAGACTTAAGTAGTCCAAAGAAAGCCCTGTACATTGCAATTATCTCATCCTTCTTAACTGGATCGCCAGGCTTCTTCAACATGTAATTGGGTAGCTCCTCAGGCTCAACACCGAGAATAGCAGCTGCACTTACAACTCGAATATCACCTGGCAAATTAGTTCTAGCAACTACTGTATCGAAATTAACTTTCTGACCTTCCTTAACTAGTACCTCGCCGGGAATTGGGAGTCTCCTAGTCTTCTTAACCCTAAATAAGGGAGTTACTCTAAGCCCAGGAGTATAGGCATGTGCTGACTGACTCTCACTATTTTTAGAACCTCCCTTAACAGCCACACCACTCACCCCTATGCACTCTTAATCTCCTCAACCTCGAGAATGCTTTCTGGATAAGCATTCAATGCCCTAAACCACTTAATTAGCTTCTCCCTTCGCTCCTCAAAGTCCTCTGGTAACTTGAGTGGCCTACCCCTAGCATCAATTATTATTCCCCCAGCACCACCCCAAACAGTTGCCTCCCTCCTCTTACCCTTACCAGCACCGACATCAAAGTCGGATGAAGGCTCTATCACAACCTTAGCAGTTTCATCGTCTCCTAAAGGTATCATGTCAATTTCACCATAGTTGACCACTTTCTCCACAACTCTTCCATCAGGCATGTAAGCCTTAACCCTAACTGCTGGACCAGGCCTCTTAGCATGACCATCAAGTGCAATGCACGTGCCAAGCTTGACAATGCAGTCCCTCTCGAAGATCTCCATTGCAGCCTCCGGGTAAACTGTTGATAGTACACCTAGGTGCGGCATCATAAATATGCTGTCACACATCAGCCTAGTAACGCCCTTAACTTGAAATGCATCTATTAGAATTAATGCCGCCTGAACTCTTCTCGGAGTATGTGACAGTAGACCTCCAGTTCCACCAACTAGCTGAATATTCATCATGTCGATGTACGTCTCCTCCTCAAGCGACTGCTCAAATATGTCTGCAATAGTCCTCCTCCTCTGAACACCCCTCAGTCCTCTAGCAAGCTGCTTGTGATGCTCGAATCCAAGCCTAATAGCCTCTCTAGCAACAGCATGCTCGATCATCAAGTCATCAAGTGTTTGGGGTAGAGTTGTCGGCCTAATCATTTTATTTGCAAGTCTATTCCTCAGCTCCCTTTCATCAACTTTGAATGGAAGCCATCTCATAATGTTCTCTGTACCAGCCTCCTTCAAAACATTGCATATACTATAGCTCATACCGAGATTTGCGCTCACAGTCCTCACAAACTTACCCTCATAAACTGAGTAAACGTTTGTTGTAGCTCCACCCAAACCCACACCCAAAACATTTATCTTCCACATTCTAGCAATAGTTCTAAACATCATGCCCTCGCCAGCCGGCGTTGGCATTACTGGCGCCATAACCCACTCAGTTAGCTTGTAATAGCCAGGTGCATGGGCCATTACGTGCTCCATGAAAAGCCTATGAATAGCGTCTCTAGCTGGCTCGACAACCTCAACTTCCAGAACAGGCCTAATATTATCGACTATTGTCAGCTCAAATTTATCGCTCAAAATCTTCTTTATATGCTCCCTAGCATCCTTATTTCCAGCATAGACTATTGGCAGCTTATAACCCAATCCAAATCTCGGCTTAGGCTCAGCAGCCCTAATTAGCTCAGCCATTTCAACAACATGCTTAATTGTTCCACCATCAGTTCCACCCGCAAGCAATATCATGTCAGGCCTCAAAAACCTCATTCTCTCAATTTTCTTGTGTGGAGGTCTACCATCATCTATTGCCATCACGTCCATGACTATTGCTCCAGCACCCAATGCAGCTCTCTCAGCACTCTCAGCAGTCATCGTTTTAACTACGCCTGCAACCATCATCTGTAGGCCGCCGCCAGCACTACTAGTCGAAACATAAAGGTCTACACCTACATTTCCACCCTGATAAGGTATTATGATTCCCTGCCCATCATCCCTCAAAATCTTGTGCCCAGTAAGCTCCTCAACTTCCCTAATAGCATTCCTTAAGCCCATGGTTACATCTTCAAATGGCTTCTCGACAGTAGTAGGAGCCTCACCTGCACAAATAAATCTCCAGTGACCATCAATTTTCTTGAAGAATCTAGCCTTAGTGGTAGTGCTACCTACATCAGTAGCCAAGATCACCTGCATCTTACTGGTATCCAATTTTAAGAGGTCATATCTGCGCTCCATAGCCAACCCATCTCTTAAGCCCTTTACAAACCTAAAGGTGATACGTAATCTCAAAATATAAGTCTTATCTCACAGTACAACCTATCTACTCCACTCACATAAAAATTCTATCCTCCAAGCTGACCCTGCTTAGAGGCAATTATTCGAAGAGCATTTTCCATCGACTCATTTAAAGCACTTCTAAGAATAAGAATTCTAACCACACATACACTAATGAGTGCAGCACTAATAACTACGAAGTGGAAGCCGAAGAGCGGGAAAATTATTGCTAAAGCGAAAATTATGAATGACACTCCAAGCTTATACCCGATTCTAAGCAGTGAGTTCTCGGGCAAAGCATATATTTTAGCCTCACCAAACACATCACTATATATTAGATCGAAGCCGCTCTCCCTAGAAATCTTAACTCTAAATCCATGCCTAGCCATTTCATCAGAAAATATCTTCAAAAAATCATCTTTCCTATCAGCTATTCCAGGAATAACTCTTTCGCTTACAGTTAAGTGAAACGACATAGAAACACCGTAAATCGCTTTAAAAATCTGAGTATTAAGTAATTTCGGTTTCTACTAAATGGGAATTCAAGTAAAGAACTTAATGCTCCTACCAGATTCAAGTGCACTAGCAAGCTTCCTTCCAAGCTCACCATCAAGTCTAAGCTTAAGCCTACCCTTCTTATCTAGCTGGGCAGTAGTCAGCAGCTCACCATTAACATATATATCGACAGCCCTATAGCTAAACTCCCTACCAAAATCAAATACCAAGTAAGACTTAGTCTCCCTAACAGTGTAGTTCACAAGCTCAATATTCCTAGCACCAGAGTACCTCTCATCCTTAGGCACAAGCTTAATTCTAACACCAAGCCTCCTCTCAAGCCTACTAATAACCTTACCATTCCTGCCAATTATTTGAGGCATCAGCTCCCGCCTCACCCTAACAATTGCAAGCTTATTGGAAATCATTTCAACCTCAGCTTCACTATCAAACTGCCTCAATAAGCTCAAAACCCTTCTACCAGCCTTACTCAGCTTCTCACCATTAACCCTCTTAATTGGAACAACAACCGTCTCCTCACCAAACGTGTATATTTCATACTCAACATCACCTGTCTCAAAATCCCTAACCTCAACAACCGGCCTAGCCAAATCCTCATCCATCATTCCATATGGAACCTTAACGGTCAATGAAAGCTCATAAACCCTTCTAACCTCACCATCTTTAATGAAAATGACAGTGTCTATTACTTGCGGGATAACTCCCAAATCCACCTTACCCAGAAATCTCTGAATAGCATCTATGGGTGAGGAAGCATGAACAACACCAATCATTCCAACGCCAGCAAGCCTCATATCAACAAAAACTTGAAAATCAGCGGGCTTTCTCAGCTCATCAAAAATAGTGTAATCGGGCCTAACAAGTAAGAGTATATCTGCAGTTTTAGTGAAATCACCCTCTAAAGGAGCATACTGAGTTATTTCTGGGCTAACCTGCAAATCTCTTGGAGCCTCCATAGTCTTAACAACAGCATTCTTCTCCCTACGATAGAACTCTGCAAGAGCAGATGCAAATGTGGATTTACCAGCACCCGGAGGCCCACAAATCAATATTCCCTCAGCCCTCTCAAGCAATCTCTGCTTAAGCTTCTCTGAAAGCCTATAGTCATCCAAGGTAACCTTAACAATGGGCCTAACAGCAGTTACCTCAACTCCATCAGAGAATGGGGGCTTAGCAATTGCAATCCTATACTCACCAAGCTGAATCACCATTGCGCCATGCCTGCTAATCTCGACAAAGGCATCACTTGAACTCCTAGCCTTGCTCAACACTTCCCTTATAATATACTCGAGCTCCTCCTTAGTGCAGGGCTTATCCCTAATCTTGACAAGCCTCCAATTACCAGGCTTACCCTTCTTAGCATATGGCGGCACACCCTCCTTCAAGTGAACACTCATAGTGTTGGGAGTAAAGAAGTCCTCAAGCCTAACCCTAGTAGCCGGAGGTTCCGGCTCAACATACATAACCTCCAATCCCTCAGCCCTAGCAACTAAAGCCTGAACTTGATCGCTTGTAATTAAAATTGCATTATGCTCCCTAGCCACATCCCTAATTAAAGCATCAATTCTCCCCTTCCTAGCAAGCTGAATTTCCTCTAGCGTAGGCCTCTCACCAACACATGAAATTTTAACTCCAAACTTCTCAGCTAAACTCCTCAATCTAACAATCTCCTCTAAACCCCTAAAACCAACTTCACGCCCCTGCGAAGCCTGTGCTTGAAGCTCATCTAGAACTGCCCTAGGAATAATTATTTCAACGTTCTCAAGAAGCCTATTCTCAACTAGCTCAGACAACTTCCCCTCAATTATCACACTAGTATCTGGTACCACTCTTCTCTCCATCAAATCCACCTTTAAGAGCTCTTAGTACTACTTTAGAGGAGGCTTTTAAATTTTTCTAGTTTAACTCCTAATAATTGAAATCACCCTTATCACATCTGCAGTATCCTCAGCCTTATCAGCAATCATCTCCATATTCTCAACAGCTTCCTTAACTAAAAGCCAGTGACTAACCTTCTCAGCTACATCAGCCCACCTAAGTATCTCAGCCAGCAAGTCTACTCTATGATCATCAATCCTCTCCTCCAATCGCTCAACCTCTTCCGCCGCTTCAATGGCTTTCTTCGGATTTTCAATTAAAATATTGAATGCATCCTTAAGCTTCACAGCTATCTCATAAACCATGTCAGCCATCTTCTTCAAGTCCCTCTTAACATCATCAGGCATATCACTGGGCTTAACTAGGCAAAGCTTTCTAGAAGCAGACTTAGCATTAGCAGCCAAGTCATCCGCCGTCAAGACCAGATGTATTATGTCCTCCCTATCAATTGGGTGAAATGGACCCTTTGAAAGCTCATCAAGAATCCTCTCCTTAACATCATCAGCATCGCGCTCCCTATCAAAAACCACCTTAAATAGCTCACAAGCCCTATCAAACTCACCCTCACACATTAAGTGCACTAAATCCCTCATTGCAGCAACAACTGAGACAATAGTCTCCATATGAACCCTGCATATATTGAATATTTCAATTTCCCTCTTCCGACCAAACCATAGAGCCGTGTAAGTGGGCTTAAACTTAAATAGCCTCATGCTCCCCACGACATTTCCAAAGAGCATAAAAACGATATAAGTATTTCGCGTATTTAATGCTTATACAAATGTAAGGCTGCAATCAAGCCTAAAACGTAGGCTGCAGCAGTGCTACTCCTCATTGAAAAGCCAGTTTTTGGGCCAAGCCTTATTAAAGCCCTCACCCTATGCCTAGCCTCAATACTTAAGCCCTCATACTCATTACCAATTAAAAGACCAATTCTACCATCAACTTCACCAATAAGCTTTATGAAGTCCTCCTCATTGAGAACTGCGGAGGAGCTAAAACCTATAGGTGTGAGATCACTTATCGCAGAATCCAATTCATCATAAATCCCCAGCTTAACCCTTCCAGCAGCACCACCAATAGATCTCAAAGCCCTCTCAATCTTATCTCTACGGGCAGATATAATCCTCAACTCAACATTCATTGAAGCGCAAAGCCTAATCATATCCATGATCTCATAGACAGTTTTAGGCTTCTCAAACACAATCACATATCTATCAAATACGTTTAGGGAAATAGACTTCCTCCTCTTCAAATAATACTCACCCAAAGTAACTCCAATATCAGCCCCACTTCCACTCAACTGAACATAAACCACATACTTCGGATCCCTAACATCAACCTTCAGACCCAACCTATTTACAAGCTCTCCCCCAATAACCCTACACAATTCAAGGCTGGACAATTCAATTCCACTAGGCTCACCAATTTTCTTAACCTCAACCTTAAATGTTCCAGCACCAAATTGCCTAACAACCATACTTAAAGCCTCAGCAGCCCTCACCCCAATTAAATTTAAATTTAAGGGCAAGTGCTCATAGAATAGAGGGATAACCCTAGTGACCTCAGGCAAATCCCTAACATGCCTACATAACTCAAAGGGGTTTCCATGGAAAATTATGGCAAGCCTCTTCCTAGGCTCAAGACTATCTAGGAAAACCTCGCAATCAAAACCCAACTCAGCTAACCTAGACTTCAATATTTCAGCCACAATAAGCTCCTTACCACCAGTATAGTCTTCAAGCTTAACTAGAATCTTCACAATACACCTGCTATTAAAAATGCTTTTAAGTTTAATGAATCAACCTCTCATTGACTTCCATTGGAGGTCTAATTGCAGTGATAGATTTAGTGACCATTATTCTGGGCATAGGCTTGGCCCTCTCATTTCTAATGGCAATGAGCTTGGGGGCAAATGACGCAGCAACACCGACGGACTGTGCTGTTGGATCAGGAGTCCTAACTGTAAGAAAAGCAGTCATTCTCTTCGCAGCATTTACTGCTTTGGGAGCAGTACTGCAGGGATACCAGGTAATGAAAACCCTTGGTAAAGGTATAGTGAGGGAAGTGGACTTACTCGGAGCAATGACAGTCTCACTAGTAACTGCACTATGGGTTTTAATGTGCTCATATAGAGGGCTAGATGTATCAGTAACATATGCTAGCATTGGAAGCATAATTGGATATGGACTAGCAGCATATGGCCTAAGCGGAGTTAATCTTGGAATACTGCAGAAAGTTGTTTTAAGCTGGATATCCTCGCCGCTATGCTCAATGGCACTATCATATACCATATACTCAATTCTAAAGAAAATACTCGCAGAGAAGCCATGGACAATTAGACTACAAAAGCTATTCTCCTACTTCCTAATATTCTCGCTATGCTTCTCAGCATACTCATTTGGGGCAAATGACGTTGCAAATGCAACTGGAGTATACGTTACAGTAGCCTCAAAGCTCGGCAAAATGCCTGATTACACAGCCATGCTACTCCTATCAATATTCGGTGCAGTTGGAATAGCTATCGGGGGATTAACTTGGGGTAGAAGAGTAATTGAAACAGTAGCCTTCAGAATAACGAGAATAGACATTGTAATGGGCTTTTCAGCTGAAATAAGCAATGCCCTAGTAGTATATCTATTCACCACAATACCATACATGCTATTTGGCTATGGACTACCAATATCAACTTCACTTGCAAGCAATGGCTCAATAATAGGAGTTGGATTAGCAAAAAGCTATAAATCAATAAACACAAGGACGGTGACAAGACTAGTAATAACTTGGATAATAACTGTACCAGCAACAGCTGTAATATGCCTAGTAGCCTATACTATCCTAAATAACATAATAAAGCTGCCAATCTAAAGCCTAAACCATTTATTAAAGTTTTATCTTGAGGGGCTCACCTCTAACTGGGTGGAGCACCTTCACGTTCAAATCCCTAATGAAGCTCTCAAAGTAAAATGGGGAGTCCGTGTGAATTGGAACAACAATTTTAGCTCCAACTTCATCCAGAAACTTCTTCAAATCAATTGGCCTAATATGACCCGAGCTATGAATAGGATAGTACATGAAGCCTGCAATTCTAATCCAATTCTTCAATTTATCAAACTTCACCTCAAGCTCTTCATCAAATGGCTCAGAAGTGCTCATAATGTAAATACCGCCGTTCATCCTTCCTCTACCACGCCTATAAAGTTCAGCTAGCTCCTCATAGGAATAGTATGATGTAATTAAGATGTAGTCACTGGGATTCCTAATTAAATCGTCAACTTCAACCATACACCTAAACTTCTTACCCAGCTCATACTCACGCTCACTAAACCTACTACTAAAAGTACTCCTCCCAGCTCCAGCTAAAAGAGACCTCTTCCACTTCACCAACCTCTTCTTCTCAATATGCAGTATTCCAAGCTCACTTAAATCCGGGTAGTTCTTAATATTATAACCATCAATCCTCGCCAATATAGCCGCCAACTTAGCATTCAAAACAAGCTCCCTACCACACTCACAAGCAACCCTATAAAACGTATGCAACCTATCAACATCTAAGGGAGAGATATTGGCTACAATCAACCTCTTACAGCTCGAAATAAGCTCCCTAACCTCCCTCTCCACATCAACTTCGGAAAGCGAATTTACATTGGAAAACTGAGTTCCCTCACACACTATCAAGTCTGCATCAAACTTCCTGACCTTACCCGCAAATCTAGAAGTCAACTCCCTAGCCGGGCCATGCCACCTAAAATCACCAGTATAAACGAATCTCAAATCGCCTAAATCTATGAGAAAACCATAGCTACCCGGAACACTATGATCAACAGCATAGGGGACCACATCAATACTCAAATCCCTCAACTTATATCCAGATCTGAAAGTCTCAACATTACCATTTGAATTAGAAAAACCAGTGCTATTAACTTCAATACCACTCTTAATGCTATAATCAATTCTAGCACTAACGATCTCCCAAGTAACCAATCCCATGTAGAGCTTAATTCTCCTATTAAGCAAAAACGCATAGCCAACATGATCAGTATGCGAATGAGAAATTATACAAGCAGAAATAGGAGTATGCTCCTCGTCTTCAATGCTAAAGGATTCAGGTGTGGAGAAAAGACGCGTATAAATATTTTCCAATTCACCTATTGGAGGTGGAATTAGATTGAGAGCTATGAGCTCATCAATAGTCTTTGGAAGAGTAAAAGGATACTCATAGTACTTAAGCCAGCTACTATGCTGCTTGCCAAAATCGAGCAGAATGCTCTCATCCCTACCCTTAACAAGTATCTTAGTTCCACCTACCTCCCCAACCCCACCATAAAACGTTACTGAAGGCAATCTCACACCAAAATATCTTCAAACAAAAACTAATTAAGCAATCGCATCAATCACAATGAAATCAAAGTTGAATAGCAACAATTAGACAGTGAATAGAGCTGCAATATTTAAATTTAATTTTGCTCAGCTCTCTGCGGTGTAAGCTGTGAAGATAATATTGCTTGGACCGCCTGGAGCAGGAAAAGGAACTCAAGCAGCCATACTATCAGAAAAATATAATATACCACATATCAGTACTGGACAAATTTTTAGAGAAAACATAAAGGCAAAAACAGTGCTTGGACTCAAAGTAAAGGAATACGTTGCTAGGGGGGAACTAGTGCCAGATGAAATAGTGATTGAAATGACAATTAAAAAGCTCGAGGAACTGAACTGTAGGGTTAAAGGCTATATTCTAGATGGCTACCCTAGAACAGTTAAGCAGGCAATGGCACTAGATGAACATGAACTCGCACCAGATATTGCAATAGAAATCGATGTCAGTGAAGATGAATGCACTAAGAGGCTATTATCGAGAAGGTACTGTCCGAAATGCGGTGCAACCTACAACTTAATATTTAATCCACCTAGAAGAAATGAAATATGCGACTTCTGTGGAAGCAAATTGAAGCAGAGAGTTGATGATAGGGAGGAGGCAGTTAGAAGGAGATTTAGAGAATATAAGTTGAAGACAGAGCCCGTAATCAAGTACTATAAGGATAAGGGCAAACTAGTGGTCGTCGACGGCCATGGAAGCATAGATGAGGTTTCCAAGAGAATAGTCAAGGTCATTGAGAGAATAGCTTCGAGGCAACATTAAGTGCTTCAGAGACATCAGCTCTAATCCTCAAGGGCTCGCCAACAACTTCAAGTGCAATTTTAGTATCCTTAAGACCAATGCCAGAAATAACACAGACCACAACTTCACTACTATCAATAGCACCCTCATCAACTAGCTTCTTAACTAAGGCTATTGGAGCTGCTCCTGCAGGTTCAGCAAATATTCCCTCATACTTGGCGAGCATCCTATACGCATTCAATATTTCATCATCACTCACAGCTTCAATAACACCACCACTCTCCAAAACAGCTTTACGAAGCAGAGGCCAGCCAGCTGGATTACCAACTGCAATTGCACTAGCAACAGTTTTAGGCTCAGTTATGGGCTCAATGGTTTCAGATCCAGCCTTAAATGCCCTAGCCATGGGTGCACATCCCTCAGCTTGAACACATCCAATTTTAACTTTACCGCTGATCCAATTCAAATTCATTAGTTCAGTAAAGCCCTTATGAGCACCAATAGCACACGTACCAACACCAACAGCCTGAATATACCAGTCTGGTGCCATCCAATTCAGCTGCTCACATATTTCATAGGCAATAGTCTTCTTGCCCTCCTGCCTAATTGGGTTAATGACACCGCCATTAAACATCCAACCCATCTTATAAGCCACTTCCCTAGCAATCCTACCTGCATCATCAAAAGTGCCATCAACTACAACAACCTTAGTACCATAAATCATCATTGAAGCAATCTTCTCTACACTAGCTGTTTTAGGCACAAAAACCACACTATTCAAGTTAGCAGCTGCAGCATAAGCGGCCTGAGCAACACCAGCATTACCAGTTGAAAAGCCAACTATAGTTGAAATCTTCAATTCAAGAGCTCTACTAGCAGCTGCAGATGCACCTCTATCCTTAAAAGACCCCGTTGGATTCAGGTAGTCGAGCTTCAAGTAGAGATTCCTTAAACCCAAAATCCTACCCAAATGCTCACTCCTAATTAGGGGAGTACCACCCTCACCAATTGAAACTATTTTCGAGAAATCCATTATCGGAATGAACTCGCGATAACGCCACATATTGAATTCCCTAAGCTGAAGCTTACCCTTATTAATCTTAGACGCAATGGCATCATAGTTCAATTGAAACTCAACTACTGAGCCACATTTCCTACAAAAATTAATCATTTCCGTTGGAGGATACTCAGCACCACACTTAATGCATTTCTGACAAATAACTCGCTCCACAATCTCATCCCCTGCAAGGCTAAATTTGCATCAACTATTAGTTTCAATTCGTAAGTTAATAAGCTTCAAGAAAACCATTATCCAGAACACTAAACACCTCACTGTCCAACTATGAAATTCACAAAATCCCTAAACGACTTAGATTTCTTTAAAACCTCATTAATTCAATAGCTTCTGCAATCTTCCTAGAATTTTCCCTAGACTTCACATACCTCTTGCCACACCTCTTCATTAATTCCTCATTAAGAAAACTACTCGGATCAGCTATCTCCTCTGGATTACCAACTTCAATTCTGCAGCCAAACACTTTCTCAATAACCTTGGGATCTGATAGAAACCAGGACTCTATAGACTTCCTGACCACTATAACGCTAACATGCAAATTTGTCAATTGCCTAATTTTTGAAGTAATCTCATTAACTAGCCTTTCAATTTCAGCTTGAGATCTCCCATGCAAATCCTTTAACACCACAACTTTCCTGGCTTTATTATGGTACACTTTAACATATCTTAATAGCTTGCCCGGCCTATTACCCCTCATTATCAATGTTTTAGAAGATACTCCAAATCTCTTCATAATACAATCTACAAATCCAGAATCACTTGGACCCTCGACGAAGACAATTATCTCATCCACGGTGCATCACACCAGAATACCAAGCTTCACCAAGTGTACCTCCTTCTAGCAGAAATTTCCTAACATACTCAACTTGCTCGCTTTGAGATAGCTTTTTGATCCTAGTTTCACCATCAACTTTACGGACTAGTAGAATGCTTTCAAGTTCAACGTGATCTAGGAGATGTGGTGAATGCGTTGTTATTATTACTTGCTTACCGCTCTTCTCAATTACATCCATTAAAGTTTCAAGCAAGTGAGGATGTATGCAGTTTTCAGGTTCCTCAAATCCAATTAACTGTGAATCAAGTGAAAGGGCTGTTATAAAAGCCAAGAGCCGTAGAGTCCCATTAGATATTTGATTAAAGCTAAAGTACTTATCAAAACCCCTCTCACGAATAGCAACATAAATTTTCCCTTGCTCAGTAGATGGAGGAGTGAGCACCTCCTCAATAGAGGGAATGCAAGCTTTCATAAGATACTCCACCATCTTAAACTCCCTCCTATGAGCAGTCAAAAGAGTGTGAAGTACCTGAGCTAAATTACCACCATCACGACTCAACCTCCTCGAATAAGCCACAGTGTTCTCAAGAGTAATTGCCTCAGGATTAAAAGAATAGAAGCTCCAACTACGAACATACTTAGCGAAAGACTTCACACGTTCATGAACATTACCCAAGCTAAATATTGCCAGCCTACCAGTTGAACATGTATCAATAACAACATCACCCCGTGCAGTAAGATATCTCGCCTTATAGGGATCAATTCTACTCACTAAAATCACATCATTAAACTTCAATTCCTCTTTAACAACTCTACCATTGTGCAGACATATTCCATAAAAATAGCTGCCGTCATCGCCTTCAACCTCTAAGCTTAAGGAAACCTCAAGGGGAGAGACTTGACCATAAACAATGTCGCTGAAGCTCTTGAAGCCCATGGACTGCAACACCCAGCTCAAATCACCATAACCAAGTAAGCTCAAGAAATGGAGAGCTCTAATAAAATTGCTTTTACCAGTTGCATTCGGTCCTATGAGAACATTAATCTTACTCAAATCAACTTCAACGTGCCTAAGCGACATAAAATTATTTATCGCCACTTTTTTGAGAAACATAGAATTCACCATTAAAAACTCCCCTTAACCACTTAAATAGGTTCATTGGCTGAGCAGTTTAAAACTTGGAAATCAATTGCAATCAGTATCCTTCAAAAGCTTCAATGCATCCCTGATGATATCTGCATGATCAAACGCTATTTTGCCGGGAACATTCTTAAACAATTTCACTTCTCTCACTTCATTAGTAACTCTAAGCTCTCCACCAACTGGCTTAGCTATAAATGCAATTGAAACAACATGTCCTCTAGGATCCCTATCAGGCTTAGAATACACACCTATTAACTTTACAAGTTTGACTTTCAATCCAGTTTCTTCTTCAGCCTCCCTAATAGCCGCCTCCTCAACGGTCTCACCATACTCAACAAATCCTCCAGGGAGAGCCCAGCAGCCCTCAAATGGGGGCTTGCTCCTCCTAATTAATACGAAAGACTTGTCTGGAAATACTATGAAAATGTCAACTGCAAGTAATGGGGATCTCCTCAAGTTCAGCCACCAATTCTAAATACTACTAAAAGATAAAATATTTAGATCTCTATCAAGAGTAGCGAAAATATTCATGAACTTTCTTCCAATATGACATCTGGAAAGGCTTAAAGGCTTAATTAACATTACCAATTCGATAGGTGAATTGAATGTTCATGCCCGGCCCCAAGTCTAGAGAGCTATATGAAAGAGCCAAGAAAGTTCTGCCGGCGGGCATAAGCTATGCAATTAGGTTCTTCGAACCACATCCATTCTATGTCGCTAAAACTAAGGGTTGCAGGGTTTGGGATGTAGATGGAAATGAATACGTTGATTATTGGATGGGTCATGGAGCGCTCATTTTAGGGCATAATCACCCATTAATGGTTAAAGCAGTTAAGGAGGCAGCTGAAATAGGAACACACTTCGGACTAGCCCATGAATATGAAGTGAAGTTTGCAGAGCAAGTAGTGAAGATGATTCCAAGCGCAGAAATGGTTAGATTCACCAATAGCGGCACCGAAGCAAATATGTATGCAGTGAGATTGGCAAGAGCATACACTAAGAGAGTTAAAATAGGGAAGTTTGAAGGAGGATGGCATGGAGGATATGATGCACTACACGTAGCAGTTAGCTATCCATTTGAAGAACCGGAATCGGCCGGGCTAACTGAGGGAGCAGTAAAAGACACGATAATTCTACCATATAATGATTTGGATGGCGTGAGGAAAAAAGTGAAAGAGCATAAGCTGGCATGCATAGTTATAGAGCCAGTACTAGGAGCTGGAGGATGCATACCAGCAGAAAAGGAGTTCCTCAAGGGATTGAGAGAACTATGCGATGAAACTGGAACGCTACTCATATATGATGAAGTAATAACTGGATTTAGACTAGCTCCTGGAGGAGGACAAGAATTCTATGGAGTATATCCAGACATAACAGTTCTAGGAAAAATACTTGGTGGAGGAGGATTACCAGTTGGAGCAATATGTGCTAGAAGAGAAATAATGGAATTAATGAACCACCTCAAATACCCAGAAAAAAGCAGGAGAGCATTCCATGGAGGAACATATACTGCAAACCCCCTAGTATGCTATGTTGGATGCACAATACTCAAGGAACTTGAAAAGGGATACGTTTACCCACACATAAATAGGCTTGGAGAAAAGATAAGAAAAGAACTAGAGGAAGTATTCGAAAAATACAATGTCCAAGCACACGTAACTGGAATTGGATCAATGGTTGGAATACACTTCACAAAGGAAAAGCCCACAGATGCTAGAAAAGCCAATGAAACCAAGAACGTCGAGCTATCAAAGAAGTACCATGCACATCTACTCAAAAACCACATAATAGTAGTAAAGCCAGTCCTACCACACCTATTCATAAGTTATGCCCATGGAGATGAGGAAATAGATGAATTCATTAGAGTAACAGAGGAGTTCGCCAAATCAGTTAAGTAGCATGGGCAACTGGTGGAAACGTTATTTCAGTAAGCTTCCCCCGACAAAGAGGACATATACCCCTCAACTTCCTATAGCAAATATCACAAACATAAATACCGCAGTGATCACATCGGTAAGCGTCATCATCCTTATACACCTTTTTACCACACCTCAGACACCTACCGACCACGAACGCCATAAGCATTAAACCTCCAAACCGCATATTATGGCGTGTAAAAGTAGATTTAAACTTAACTAGCCATATGCTCATGAACTCGAGCATGGGAGATGAACAACAAATGAATTTAATTAAAAGCCACTCCGGTGTAAGAGGCATTTACGGTGAACAGTTAAAACCAGGAATAGCCTATAAAATAGCAAACAAGTTTGCCGAGCAATTCAAGTTAGAGAAAGTGGTTATTGGAAGAGACACTAGAAGCAGTGGCGAACCAATTAAACATGCAGTAATATCGGGCTTAATAGCTGCCGGGACAAATGTTATAGATGTAAACATTGCACCAACACCAGCAATACTATATGCTATCAAAAAGTTTAGGGCAAATGGAGGAATAATAATTTCAGCATCACACAATCCACCAGAGTGGAACGCCATTAAAATTGCTGGAAGAAATGGGACACTGCTAACTTCAAATGAAGTAGATAGAATTTTAACGAGAATTAATGAGGAAGAGTACATTTCAAGTAAACCGGGCAGAATTATTAGAGCCAACATAATCAGCGAGTACTTGGAGAAGCTAATGAACTGCATCGATATAGACCTTATTAGGGAGGGAAAGTTCAAGGTAGTAATTGATGCTGGCGGAGGTGCAGGATCACTATCAACACCAAAACTCCTCTCAAAATTGGGATGCAAAGTCATATCAATAAACTCGACACCAGGCATATTTACCAGGAAAATTGAACCAACAGGCGAAGCACTGGAAGAACTCAAGTTAATGGTTAAGAGCACTAGAGCAGATGTTGGATTCGCCCACGACTGTGATGCAGATAGATTGGCATGCGTAGATGATAAGGGCAGGGCCATGAGCGAAGACTATGGAATAGCAGTAGCAGTGAATCATGAACTCTCAAAAACGAGAAATAAAAAGCTAGTAGTGAACATTTCATCATCAAACATATTCAGAGAAATAGCGGAAAAACAGGGAGCAAAACTATACTGGAGTCCAGTGGGAGAGGCAAATGTAGTAAGTCTCATGATGAAAGTTGATAGCGATATAGGTGCAGAGGGAAGTAGTGGAGGATTTATACTAAGAAAATTCCACTTAGCTAGAGATGGAGCACTAGCAGCAGCAAAAATCCTAGAAGCCATGGCAGAGACGGGAAAAAGTCTCTCCCAAATAATAGATGAAATGCCCAAGTACTATACAATTAAGAGGACAATTGAAGCAAAGCCAAAGCTATATGGAAAAATTAGGGAAGCATTAATTAAGAAGTGGAGTAGAGAAGCTGAAGTCATATTAATTGATGGAGTGAAAATCGCCACCAATGAATGGTGGATTCTAGTGAGACCATCAAAAACAGAGCCAAAAATAAGAATAATAGCTGAAGCAAAAACTCAAAGCAAAGCCATAAAGCTAGTAAAAGAGTGCATGGAGCTAGTTAAGCAATAAATACTGGGAAATCAATAATTAATTGGCTGACATAATGAGTAAGGAAAGCAGTGAAGTAACCATATTACAGATTTGGAATAGAGAACACCTAATAGAGGTAACAGATAAGCACCTCAAAATAAAGTCAAGCCCACTTCCAGCATCACTAGCATTAATGATATCAAGCATAAACAAGTCCATTGCAAGCCCATATGGTAGAGGAGTACTCTGGACAACTAGAGTAGAGCAAATACCATTGAAAAGCATAGCTTCACTCGCAGTTGAAGAGAATAAATTAAGGATAAACTGGATTGATAGAAGAAGCGGAAGAATAAAAAGACTAGAATTAAAAGTGAAAAAATATAAAGCCAATCTAATTAAAGAAGCAATACTCAAAGTTTTAAAGGGTGAAAATCCATTAAAGCTCGCAACAGAGTACTCAAAGAAGTATCCAAGATACCTAGAAGTACTTGAAGATGAGGAGAGCATTGTAATCGTTAAGGGAGACCACATAGAGATCCATAACCCAGAGCTATTTAAAATAGCAACCGGAGCCCTACCCCTAATAGCACCGAATCCAGCAATGCTTCAAATGACCGACTTCTACGCAGATAAAATCCCAATAGACAGTATATTGGATGCAAAACTCGAAGTTAAGGAGGGTAGAGGAAGAAAGTATGTAGTGAAAATTAAGACTAATAGCGGCGAAAAAAGAGTCATATTTAGAAGTAGGGAGAGAGCTGAAAATCTAATTGAACTAATCAATAAAATAACAAGCCTAAGCAGAACGGAAGATAGAGAGCAAATAGTTAGAAGAGTAGCACTAGAAAACTATATACCGCAGACTGCAGACTGGAAGAAGAATTTACTTGAAGACCTATCCAAGCTACTAATGCTATTCATGATATTTTACATTGCAGCCTCAGAGCTAGTTGGGAAAGGATTATTAACCCTCATACTAGGATTAACTGCAGCCCTAGCTATACTACTAGTATGGAAGCATGCGAGAGGATAACAGATGATAGGACTACTAGTCTGGCTATGCACCTATAAATGCAATTTAAACTGCAGACACTGCTATGTTAAAGGTAGAAGTGTAAATGAAATAAACACTAAAACAGCAATTAAAATGATAAAAGAAATAGCTGAAGTAAATCCAAGACACTTCTCCATAACTGGAGGCGAACCACTAATAAGAAGGGATATATTCACATTGTTGAGGGAAGCTAGAGACTACAATTTAAACACAAGTATAGTAACCAATGGATTCCACATAAACAGGGATGTAGCTGAAAAACTCTATCAACTAGAGGTTTATGTTTACTTGAGCATGGATGCCGGAAGAAAGGAAACATGCAATCTAATTAGGGGAATCGGTGCTTGGAGTAAAATAATGGAAGCAGCAAAAACCTTGAGGGAAAGAGGCATCGAATTCTCAACAATAATGACTGTCATGCCTGAAAACTACCATGAAACAAAGAGCTTCATAGAAAAGTCAATTGAAATAGGAGCTGAACACTCAGCACTAATACCAATAATTCCATCGGGAAACGCCAAGAATAAAATCCTGGATCCAATGAAAATAGTTGAGGCATACAGTTCAGCTGAAGCAGCAGCTGAAGACTATGGATACTACATAAGCTTCTGGTGCTCACCATTCTTAAGATACTTCAGGAAATCAAAATACGTTTACATCGGCAAGTGCTCCGACAATGCATTAGACATAGATCCAGCTGGCAACACGCTGGTATGCGATGTACTCGAAATAAAAACAAGCAACGTAATCGATAAAGGACTGCTCACTGCCATAAGAGAGCACTTCAATCACCCCATAATCCTAGAACTCAAAGACCCATCCAACCTCAAGGGCAAGTGCGCAACATGCAAGTATAAAAGTGAGTGTGGAGGTGGATGCAAGGCAAGAGCATACCTGATCTACGGAGACTTCAATCTACCAGATCCATGCTGCCCACTAGGACAAGCCCCTCATAAATTATAAATATTCAGGCAAATGGATTAGAAAGCGATCCAACATGAAACGGGAATACGGTGCACAAAGTGAATATAAAAGGCTAGTTAAAGTTCTCATGCACATTCCAGGTGAAGAAATAGAATTGGTTAATGGGGAAAATAGGGATGAGTATCTATTTAGAGATGTACCGGATCTAGAGAGAATTAGAGAGGAACACCTAAAATTTGTTGAAATACTGAGAGGAGAGGGAGTTGAAGTAATTCTAATTGAAGAATTGCTCAAAAACACCGAGCTCATCGACATAATCAAGCTGTGCCCAAACATGATGTTCACAAGAGATACTGGAACAATAACGAATATTGGGGCAATAATTGGAAGAATGGCAAAACCATGCCGGAGACCTGAACCATACATAGTCATGGAAGCACTGAAAAGGCTCAATATACCAGTAGCATTGAAAATAGAGGCACCAGCAACATTTGAGGGTGGAGACGCCGTTTGGCTAGATGAGAGAACCCTAATGATAGGATATGAGACCAGGACAAGTGAAGATGCAGTCGATAAGATAGCCAAGCTCCTAATCGAAAAGAACTGCACGGAAAAGGTAATAGGAGTACCATTACCAAAATACAAGGTGCACTTAGATGGAACAATAATGATATTATCAGAAAACCTAGCAGTTGCAAGAGTAGAAGCACTAAGAACATATCCAAGCAAGATCTACAATGGAAATGAAGTAAAACCCATAAACCTAATTGAATGGTTAAGGAGAAGAGGATACGAAATAATACCAGTAACAAGCAGAGAAGACAGATTATTCGGTGCAAATCTTGTTGGAATAGGGGGAGGCAAGGTAATATCCTATTCGTGGAACAAGAGAATCATGAAGGAACTCGAAAAGAGGGGATTTGACGTAATAGGAGTCGATGGACATGAAATTATCAAGGCAGGTGGAGGATTACACTGCATGATCCTACCGCTATTAAGAGAGCAATAAGGGAGCGAGTGATCAATAATGATTGAACTCGTAATAGCGGCAATAGTAGCACTATTTACGGGCATGATATCAGCAATACTTGGAATTGGCGGAGGAGTAGTACTCGTACCACTATTTAATCTAGTAGTAGGATTACCAATTAAGAAAGCTATAGGAACAACTAAATTCCTAATACTCTTCACATCAACTTCATCAGCAATAGCACACTATAAATACAGGAGAATAGACTGGAAAACTGGATTACTACTTGAAACAGCAGCAATTCCAGGAACAATTCTTGGAGTAAATTTAGTTCAAATATTAGATCCAAAAGCTCTCAAAATAATCCTCAGCATAGCACTCATAGCGGCAAGCATAAACATGATGAGAAAGCGGAAAGGAGGAGGTACAAAAATAATGACCGAGGGCATTTGGCCGAGAAAAATAGTGACAAGAGATGGAATGACATTTAGCTATGCATTCACTCCAGCTAGGCTCACCATAGGCTTGGCCATGGGATTCATTGCCGGCCTAGTTGCAGGAGTAACGGGATTGGGTGGAGGAATAGTTAAAGTTCCGCTACTAAACTTGATCCTCGGAATCCCAATACATGTCTCAACAGCAACCTCATCATTCATGATAATGCTGACATCACCATCAGCAGCAATAGTCCATGCACAGCTAGGACATATAGATTATATTAAAGGAGTAATTGCAATTCCAGGAATACTAATCGGAACACAAGTTGGAGGCAGAATAGTGGGTAGAATGAAAGCTAAAACACTTAAGAAAACATTTGCAGTAATACTTCTAATCATAGCAGTAAAGATGGTATATGATGCCCTTCAGCTCTAAACATGAAAGCTCAGCAACCAATGTAGCCTAGCAAGCTTAAAGTTAAAATTGTCAGCACAAAAGCAGTAATACCAACATACTTCCAATCCCTAATAACCGAGAAATAAACTACGGAAGCCAAGACCCTAATGTACTGGGTGAACATGAGCATTAAAACCCCTAAAGCCATAAATGCATAGGGCAAGTTCTCCATTGAAACAAGTTTAGCAAGCACAGAATTAAACACATCAAAAATATGAGCTCCACTTAAAGCCCACTCATCACTTAAGCTGAGCTCCAAATTCATGGAATTCCTCAAGTAGAGGGTTAAGCCAATAAACATGAGAAGCACGGATGCAAAGACCCCAACAGTCAATAGCGTGCTTATTATATCCTCAATATTGCGCCCCCTCACCATGGACAAGTAACCCCCTTATAGAGCATTTGAATGATAAGGTAAAGGACAATTACGAGAAAGAGATACCTAATCGTAACATTTCTAAACCTATTCAAAATTCTAGCACCAATAAAGGCGCCTAAAGTAGTTCCTATAGCCATTGGAGCAGCCAGGTTAACCCTTATAAGCCCCAAAGTCAAGTATACAGTTGCACCCGCGAGAGCAGTCATTCCAATTATGAAATTACTAGTTGTACTTGAAACCTTGGAGGGCATTTTCAAAATTAGCTCATGAACCGAAACCTTAAAAGCCCCAGCACCAATTCCAAGCATTCCAGCAGCTAAACCAGCAATAAACATTCCCAAACCACCCGGAATAGCATTAGTTATTTTATACTCAACCACCCTACCAAGAGCTTCATCATAATAGCTCCCCTCAAGCTTAAGCCAAGCAGAAACCCTATCCTGCCGAGTAACTGTTGGAAGCTCCTTACCAACTTTCCCCCTCAACCCTATAAAGGAAGTTATAAGGAAACCTGCAAAGAAGAAGTAGAGAAGCTTTGCAGCTATAAAGCTCGTTATAACAGCACCTATAATTGCCCCTATAACCGTGAATATTTCAAGATACATTGCAGCTCTAACATTAGTCAGCCTCCTATCAACATATGAAGCTGCAGATCCGCTGGAAGTAGCTATGACAGTAATTAATCCAGCTGCAACAGCATGCTTTATTGGAACTCCAAGTAAAGTTAGGAGTGGGATCATTATGCTTCCACCACCTAGGCCAGTTAGAGCACCAAGTAAGCCAGTAATGAATGAGAGCACTATTATGGTTAATATGTTCAGCATTTCAAATCAACTCGCCAAGCACAGAGCTAATCAAATATTCCCTACGGAAAATAGCTAAAGTAATAAATAACTCTTACTAAGGGGAATCTCCAAATACTTATAACGTCAATACAAGATAACTTTAAGCAGAAATGATAATGAAGAAAATTAAAGTTCTAATCCAGCCAGTAGGAATAGTAAGTTGGGAAATACTTGAAGAGCTGACATTCAACTTAAATTCCAAATTAGAAATCTTCACTGCTGAAATATCAAAATACACTATTGAAGTGCCAACAGAATCATATAACCCAATTAGAAATCAATTCTACTCGCCAATAATCCTAAATAAAATATGTAGAGAGACAATGGGTTACCCACATGATAGGATACTTGGAGTCACTGATATAGATCTATACGTTGAGGGGCTGAACTTCATTTTCGGTGAAGCACAATTTAATGGTAAATGCGCAATAATATCATTAACAAGGCTGAGACCAGAATTCTATGGTGAACCACCAGATCCAGCACTCTTCCAAGAAAGAGTGCTCAAAGAAGCAGTGCATGAATTAGGGCATACGCTCGGCTTAAGGCATTGCACAAATAGGAAGTGCGTTATGTACTTTAGTAATAGCATATGGGATACAGATGCAAAAACATATCAATACTGCAATAAGTGTAGAGGAAAACTAATGAAAAAACTCACGGAGCTAACGTATTAATGGTCGATAAAAGCCATAAATACAGCTAGGCATTCCTTAAATAATCTCCAATTAACTCAATCAATTCATCATACTCCTCCTTACTTAAATGCTTGGGCCTACACCTAACAGACCATACTGGTTTACCCCATGCAGGATCACTGTGATACCTAGGAATTAAATGCCAATGTAAATGGGGGACAACATTACCCAAAACTTCATAGTTCAGCTTATCCGGTTTAAGAGCATTACTGATCGCCTTAGCAACCATGATCATGTCCTCATAAAATGCAATCCTATCACTCCTCGACAACCTATAAAGCTCGGTTTCATGCCACTTTAACACAACCATACACCTACCATAGTAAAGCTGATCAGGATGCAATACTACAATAGAAACACTTAAATCACATATCTTAAGTGGAAAACCACTTCTAAGCAATTTACAGAATGGACAGTCATCATCATACTTCATAATGCACACACCAATATACTAATTAATGTAGGTAAGCTCTTAACTGATTAGGCTGGAATATGAGATGATGAAATAAATGATGAGAGTTAAAGAGTTCATTAAGAAGAGAAAGATAAGGGCAAAGCTAATAGTGCTCAAAGAAACAGTTGAGATGGCTAAGAAGGCAGCTAAAGCAGCAAATGCAGATACATCACAAATAGTGAAAACACTGCTATTAAAAGCAGATAATGAAGTTATTGGAGTACTTATACCGGGGAATCCGGAAGCTGAGCTATAAAAGCTTAAGACATTAATTGGATGCAAAAATAGGCTACTATATCCAGAGGAAGTTAGAGAGGCTTGCGGAATGAATATTGGTGAAGTATCACCTTTATGCGATGAAGTAGCAAGGCTGAAATTAATATTAGATGATGAAATGAAAGAAAAGAAAACTGTGCTCGTTGGAGGAGGTTCAGTAAAAGTTTGGTGAAGATAGAAGTTGAAGAGTTAATTAGAGCTTTAAATCCAGTGATAGCCGATATTTCAAAACAAGCATAAAGAGATATTACCACTTCAAATTTAAGCTGAAACATTAAAGCCATTATTGGTGATTTAAATGGAGCTCATGGATGTAATTGAGAGCAGAGCTTCGGTTAGATGGTTTTCAGATGAACCAGTTAAAGATGAAGATTTAAATGAAATTTTAAAGGCAGGAATAAGAGCACCAACAGCATTCGGAGCCGAGCAATGGTACTTCATCATAGTTAAAAGCGGGGAGCTGAGAAATAAGATACATGAATTGCTATTAAAAGCACATTTAGAGTACTATGAAAAAGCGAGACTAAAAGGTATTGATGAATCCAGAAAGAAGAAGCTGATTGAAAGATTCAATAGGGGGCTGCACCGCTCACCAATATACATAGCAGTCTATGTAGACTTGACCAGGAAAGTGCTTAAAGATGAGTATTCATGGCTCGAAATTGAGCTTGCAAAGCAAAGTGCCTCAGCTGCAGTGGAAAACATGATTTTAGCAGCACACAATTTGGGTTATGGTGCATGCTGGATTGGACTAGCACTACTAGTAGAGGAGAAATTAAATGAAATACTAAAGCCACCTGAAAAGGCAAAGCTACTCACGCTAATATCAATTGGCAGATCAGCAGAAGAAGTTAAGCCTAGACCGAGAAGGCAAATAGATGAGGTAAGCAAAATAGTTTAATGCATGCTGAACTTAGCAAAATTACAGTAACCCTTCAATGGACAAACATTACACAATGGACTTCTAGCCCTGCAATACTTCCTACCAAAAGCTATAAGTAGTAAATGAGCATCGAGATACTTTTCTGGGGGAAAGATTTCCATTAAAGTTCTCCTTATAACCTCATAATTCGCATTCAAAGGTACTAATCCAAGTCTCTTACAAACCCGTGTAATATGAGTATCAACTGGGAAAGTCGGCTTACCAGCAATGAAGAGCAGCAATACATCTGCAGTTTTTCTACCAACTCCAGGTAAGCTCATTAAAGCATTCCGTGCCTCATCCAAAGAGCAATTAAATACAGCCCTAATATCGCCATTAAACCTCTCCAATATGGCTTTCGAAACAGCCTTAATCACTTGGGCCCTACGCCTATATAAACCAGCAATCCTAATTGCATTCTCGATCTCACTCAATGGAGCACTCGCGAGTACTTGAGGCTCAATATTAAATTTACTCGACAACCTGTTATATGCTTCAATAGCATTTCTATCCGAAGTATTCTGGGTTAAAATAGTCATAATGAGCATTTTAAATGGATCCCTACTCCTCAAAGAAAGCTTGAGTGCAGCAAACTCATTTGGATCAATTTTTAAAGCGCGCTCCAACAATCCCAACAACTTATTGGAAAAACCCTGCTTCACCATAAACCTTTACACCTAAAATACCTTAAAATAAAGCAGATAAATAAAGCGTGAAGCAAAAGACATTGCTACATAGTAAATCATCTAAAAGCAGATTAAAAAGCAGAGACCACCATTAAGGCTAAGGGGGATGATGAACCCGCTGTCTCACCCGAACACAATGAAGAAAGAGCTGTTAGCTGACCGAAATCAAAACTTAAATCCAAATGAAATCCAGTAAAGCTGAAATGCTGGGGAGAAAAACTCCAAATGGATACTACCTCATAGTGGCTAGAATAGAAGCTCAAGAACTAATTAGCAAAATTAGTGGGATAAGAATTGAGCAGGCTGGAGATATAATTTTAATCAAGGTTAAATCAAGAAGGATCGCGAAGAAAATCTATGATGAGCTTTCAAGAAGAAACCTACTAATTACATAGCTCTAGATCGCCTACGCTGCCCGTGAAGGTAAGTTAATGTTTGAACCCAACCACTCAAAAAGCCCAAAACTCTTCTCATCAACTCCCTTATGCAAACATTACCAGTGCTTAGTGGGCAAATAGGTAAACCCAAAAGCTCGAATTCATGTTCACTACAAGAGTACTTTAAGCAGAAGCTCTTAATCGGCAATTTAAAGTTAGAAGCCCAATTGAGTTCTCTCACGGCCTTAATAAAATGAGTATCTACTGGTAATACACTCGTATCAGTTGTAGTGAAAAGTACCACCGCATCAGCAACCTTAGGACCTATACCCCAACACTCCATCAACCTCCTCCTCAAAAGTAATGCAGGCAAACTTAAAGGATCAATTGAACTGAAAATTCTAACGTAATCCTTAGCTGTGCGAATTAAATTTCTTAACTGATAACTTCTACCAATAGCCTCTACTTCGTGAACACTCAAGTTGGCGATGGCTTTCAAATCGCATTTATATGAAGACCATAAACTCCTAACCCAGTTCTTAACGAAAACCTCATATCTAGCCCTCTTAGAGAGGACGACTGCCACGAAAATGCAGTTGAAATCTATAGGTGAAATTGCTATCCTAACACCAGGAAACTTTCGAGATAGGAAATTAACGGAATCCCTAATCCACTGCGGCAATTTATGAATTTCATGTTCGAAGGGTCCATGCCATAATCCCGACTCATATAAAACAAGCTCCCTCAAGAAATGCTTATCTACATCAGCAGTGCAAATTGCAGTTAAATACTTACCATCAAACTTCAAACTCAATTTACCAGCCAAAAAACCAGCAACCTTGATCCACTCATTAAGACCAACTCTATCGTAAAGTGATGAGACAAATGACGGCTTCATAGTTAAATCTAGACTATATGGTTCCTCAACCCTAAATCTCAGCCTCATCAAAACATCCCAGATAAAATTAATCTAACAATACTTATAGCATAAAATGGGGGAACCATAATCAAAACATACGACCCACTCAAGCTCACAGAAGTAATGAAGAAAATTGTTGTTAGAGGAGTTAAGAGAAAGTACTATCGATTAGTTAGAGGTGGAAGATGGTATGGAGGAATAGCAACATCAGATTGCTGTGGATGTAATTTGAGATGCATCTTCTGCTGGAGCAATTATCCAAGAGATCACCCAGATAAAATCGGAAAATTCTACTCGCCGGAGGACATATACAGGGCGCTCTGCAAATGCGCGGTGAAGAGGGGTTACAGGTTAATAAGGGTAAGTGGCAATGAACCCACAATTAGTAGAGAACACTTAATCAAGCTTTTAGAGCTAGTGGAAAGTGATGGAAGATTTCTATTCATATTAGAGACAAATGGAATATTAATAGGACACGATAAGAGCTATGCAAGGGAACTATCAAAATTCACTAGAATACATGTGAGAGTATCAATTAAAGGCTCATCTCCAAGTGAATTCACCATGCTAACAGGTGCAAATCCAGAAGCATTTGAATACCAGCTCAAAGCACTAGAAAACCTACTAAACTATGGAGTTAAATGCCATCCAGCAGTAATGCTATCCTTTTCAAACGAATATACGGTGAAGAAGATTATTGAAAGACTAATGGAAATAGATAAGATTTTAGTAGAAGAATTTGAGGAGGAATATGTCTTCCTATATCCACATGTAGTGGAGAGATTGAAGAGAGCAGGAATTAAGCCAAAAATAGCCTATAGCCCAAGAAAAATACCAAAAGAACTAATATGAGCATTAAACTCGGAAGGACATTACATGCACTTACCATCATCAAGTCAAAATTCAAGTAGAACACTAATCTCCCTTAGAAGGGTACTTCACTATTTTAGCGCCAATAACGGTGCTACACGGCACCAAGACAATTGCATTGTCATCGCGCTTGAGAACCACAAAAAGAGAATTTACATCCACAACCTCCCCCTTAACACCTGAAGTTTCAATGACATCCCCAACACTAAATGGCCTTAAAATCAATATTAATATGCCAGCAACAACTTGACCCAAAACCCTCTGGGTTGCAAATCCAATAACCATTCCAATAAAGCCTCCAAGTGCAACGCCCATACTAGGACTAGAAAACATCCCTGCAATTAAGCTCGCAAGAAAACCAACCCCCAAAACTTTAACTAAGCTCCTAATTGTTGAAGCAGTTGAATGACCATATTTTGGCTTTAAAACCCAGTAAACTGTAGATGAAAAGTAGCTGATAATAGCATAGCCAAAAATGGCGGTTAAAATCAAGTCAAAATAAACCCTATACTCAATCAGCACGGGATAGAACTTCAAAATCCATTGACATGAAATTAAGTAGTGAATTAAAGCCATAGCAATAACATATCCTATAATAAGGGAAATAAGCTTAAAAGAGAGAAGCCTAACACTACTCCCCATAAAAACACCACTGCAATATCAACTAAAGCCAATTAAAAAATTATCTACATAGCTACAACTGTAAGCTTTAAATTAAATACGGATAAACACGTTTATAGTGATGCATTATGGAGAAAATCATAAGAAAAGTCCTAACTGAAATACCTAGATATAGAGAGTTCTTAACAGTAGATGAGCTAAATCAAAGCGCAGAGAAGCTTGCTTCAGAATATTCAGATGTAGTTTCAATATTTGAAATTGGTAAAGCCAGAAATGGAGAGCCAATTAAATGTATGAAAATAGGTGATGGAGAGTATCATGCACTACTATTCGCATTTCCACATCCAAATGAGCCTGTCGGAAGCATGACACTGGAATACTTTTCATGGAGGCTGGCCAAGGATGCAGAACTGAGAAAGGCATTCAATACTACATGGTACCTAATTAAATGCATAGACCCATTTGGAGCTAGACTAAATGAGGGATGGTTTAAGGGTAAATGGACACCTAAAAAGTATGTATTAAACTTCTATAGGCCGCCGGGATTCAAGCAAGTTGAATGGACATTCCCAATAAAATACAAGACATTAAAGTTCAATAACCCAGTGCCAGAGACCAAAGCACTAATGAAGCTCATAGACGACATTAAACCAGACTTCATGGCATCACTACACAATGCAGGATTCTGCGGAGCATACTTCTACCTATCAGATCCACTACCGGAAGCCTATGACAAACTACATGAAGTAGCCAGGAGATTCAAAATACCAATACACATGGGTGAACCCGAAGTACCATATGTAGTGAAGTTCGCAGATGCAATATTTAAAATGCCAACAGTAGTTGAAGCCTACGAGTACTATGCAAAGCATGCAAAGAAGGATCCAGCAGAAATAATTAAGAGCGGAGCGAGTAGCGATGAATACGCCAAGAGAGTAAATAAGAATGTGTTAACAGTAGTCTGTGAAGTACCATACATCTATGACGATAGAGTTGCAAACACAACCCCCATTGGAATTAAGCGAAGAGACATAATACTCATGGGAATCGAAAAAAGTAGAAGGCTACTCAAGGACATCCAAAGGAGGCTAAATGAAGTAGAACCATATATAGACAAGAAGTCACCATTCTACGAAGCACTATCGGAGTTCATTAGAAGGGGACTAGAGGCATTGGAAGCAGAAGAAAATTGGGCAAAAAGAGACCCAGCAACAGATAGACAGGCAACGGTTGCAGAAGCATTTGATTCAATAGCATCAAGAGTATACTTCTATGGTACACTCAGACTAGGACTATTCTACAGGCTAGTTAGCGAAAGAGTAGAGAAGGTGAGGGAACTTGAAAGACATTGGAAGTGGGCTAAGAGAAGAATAAACTTCATGGTCAGAGAATTCAAGAAGCTCTCAAGCTACAAAGTAATACCAATTAGAAGCCTAGTAGGAGTGCAGTTGGGAACAATACTATATACATTAGCAGCAAAAATAGGAAAGCTTAGAAAGAGAAAAAAGAAGTAAAATAAACCTCATAATCACTATTTTTACACCTCCCTGAAGCTCAAATGGAAGGAGCATCTTCAATGAATAAATACGTGAAAAATTCAATTTAGCATGGTGAAATTAGTGAATGAAATTTTAGAGGCCAAAAAGAGAGCAGCCATGGAAGCTTTAAGATACGTTAATGAAGCAGAAATAATAGGCATTGGCACTGGATCAACAGTAAATGAGCTAATAAAGTTAATAGGCAAGAAAAAACGTGAATTCAAAAATAAAATATTTATCACATCATCATATGACTCTACCCTAAAATTGGCTGAAATGAGATTGAAAGTGCTACATCCATCAACAGTGAGCGAGATCGACATCTACATTGATGGAGCAGATGAAGTAGATAGAGAAATGAACATGATTAAAGGTGGAGGAGCAGCATTAACACTAGAAAAACTACTCGCATACTACTCGAAAAAGAGAATTTTCATTGTAGACTACACTAAGCTAGTAAGCTGGCTTGGAGAGAAGCATCCAATACCAATAGACGTAATACCCTATGCAGTCTTAATGGTGAAAAGGAAGCTGGAGAAAATGGGATTTGAAGTCGAAGTAAGGAGAGCAATTAAAGGAAAGTATGGGCCGGTTACATCGGATATTGGAGGAGTAATATTAGATGTTAAAGTGGAAAAGCCTATGAATCCAAGAAAATTAGATGAGGAAATTAGAGGATTGCCAGGAGTAATTGAAACTGGTCTTTTCATAGACTTGGCAGACAAAATTATCGTTGGGCATCCAGATAAGATAGAGTTAATGGAGAAAGAAGAGCTGAAACACTAGCAATATAAGCATTAATCAGCTAGCTAAAATCAACACCAAGATTTCAGGTCAAG